>Ga0041059_1000012_pt1 | contig 73862 bp, 47 predicted proteins | sample AraColnosormetaG_FD_56232 | JGI IMG/M metagenome (GOLD analysis project Ga0041059, IMG submission 56232) | Arabidopsis roots microbial communities from North Carolina, USA - Col MF nosort | ecosystem: Host-associated > Plants > Roots > Unclassified | place: USA: North Carolina | collected...
CTTTTTTTTTTTTTTGTGGATACATACAATCATAGTTTAGTCACTCTGGAAAGTCCACCAAAGTGTGTCGCATATCATAAAAAGACACTATTATATCATCATCATTAAGACATTAACCCATAATACTTTATCACTGTATTATTAAAAAAGGTACTTTATTAAATAATTAGACCCACGGAAAAAGATATCATCACAACCGTTGATCTTTACTAACAACAAGCGTCGTGTTACGATGGAAGTCAACGAGAAGTCGTCGAATGTATGCAAAACATAAACTGGCGCCTCTCTCTCTCTCTCTCCTTCTTCTTCTCCACTTCCCAGTTATTCCGGGACGAGATTTTATTATCTCTCAAAATCTTTTTCTTTTCTCCACCCAAATATAAAATCAATAAAAAAGATAAAAACTTTAATTTCATACCTAAGCAAACAGTATTTCGACTCGAGTTTTGAGAATATCCTTACTTTGAAATATCAATTTTACTTTTTGTTAGCGCCGAGAGAGACTTGTCTAGGGTTTATTCTCAGATTCTGCTTCTCCTTTGCTCTGATCTTTTCTTCATCGAGCTCTAATGGCTGGGTAAGTACTTTATTTCTTCTATCATGTTCTGGATTTTGACTCTGTCATGGAGTTTTTAGTTGAGGCTCTAAACCCTAAGTACGATTCCTGCCGATTTCAATTCCGAAGTACAAACTAAAGTTTCAATCTTTTTTTGTTTGCGTTTATATATCAAAATTGAGCTTTGTGATTTCAATTTCTCCGATGTGAAAGTTAAGCGCGAAAGGGGTTAATTTGAAAATCTGCATTTGGGTCTTTCACTGCTAGGTTGGGGTTTTTGAAGTTTCCAGTCCTATGATACTTTTTCTCCCAGAAATGTGCTTGAATTTCGCTTTCTTATGACATTTACAAGTATTATGCTGACTCTATGTTCTGCAGACAAACATGTTTGGTCTTTCAAGAAACTGGAGATTTAGTTTTGTTTTCTTTCTTTAACCTGTATTTGGGAATGTCACTGTAAATTGATTCTGAACTGTAGATATATGTGTTTGATATCATCTTTCTGATAATTCTGCTTTGTGTAGAGTATATATGAAACTTGTGTCTTGACTAATGGATGATTTTCTTGCTGTATGCAGGCGATCATGGCTGATCGATAGCAACCGGATTGCAACGAAGATTATGAGTGCATCGGCTAGTTCCGATCCTCGCCAAGTGGTGTGGAAGAGCAACCCGTCAAGACATTGTCCCAAGTGTCAACATGTCATTGACAACAGTGATGTATGTCTGCTCTTTCGTTTCATTTGATGTCTAGTCTCTCATATTATATTTCTATGTTGTTGTTGTAAACACAAGTTTTTTACATTTCCAGGTTGTTGATGATTGGCCAGGATTGCCTCGAGGTGTGAAATTTGATCCATCTGATCCTGAGATCATATGGCATTTGCTAGCCAAATCTGGTTTGTCAGGGTTAAGCTCACACCCTTTCATTGATGAGTTCATCCCAACCGTCAATCAAGATGATGGAATCTGTTACACTCATCCTAAGAATTTACCAGGTCAGGCAATACAGGTTTCTTCTTTCTGTTTTCAGTCATCAAAGAAGTTCCAAAAATTATTTGATCTCACTTAAATTGACTATTTTTAGGTGTTAAGAGTGATGGGACGGTGTCTCACTTCTTCCATAAAGCAATCAAAGCTTATAGCACAGGAACTCGAAAGCGTAGAAAGATTCACGACGATGATTTTGGCGATGTGCGCTGGCATAAGACAGGAAGAACGAAACCGGTTGTGTTGGATGGTGTTCAAAGAGGTTGCAAGAAGATAATGGTTCTCTATGGCGGAAAAGCTGTGAAAACCAACTGGGTGATGCACCAATACCATTTGGGAATAGAAGAAGACGAGAAGGAAGGTGATTATGTTGTTTCTAAGATTTTCTACCAGCAGCCACAACAGCTAGTAGTCAAGCGAGGTGATAAAGCTGAACAGGAAGTCTCTGAGGATATCTTTGCTGCAGTGACTCCAACAGCGGATCCTGTCACTCCAAAATTAGCTACACCTGAGCCTCGAAATGCTGTGCGAATTTGCTCTGATTCTCACATTGCCAGTGACTATGTTACTCCCAGTGACTATGTATCTGCCCATGAGGTTTCTCTTGCCGAGGTAAGAATCTTTGTGGTTGCTTTCTATTGATAAGTCCTTGTGGTAGTCTAGTGCAAGAGCATTGTGATTACCGTAGGTGGTTTGTACTGGATTATAGCTGTGGTGACAGTTCAGTAGCTATTGTAGAGATGGTTAGCTACAGAGTTAACTGATGAAATGGAAGTTTAGGCGGAGAGAGTTGCGTATTCAGGATCTTTCTAAGGTTTAGGACTGAGATTGGGGTCGAGGGTGGAGATTTACTCATTAATCTAGTATAAGCTCTTACTGAATTGAATAAAGTAGTTTGCCCTCGACTTGGATTATCTAACAACTTATTGAAATTGCACTAATTGGCACTTTTTGCTTTGTTTCCGGTACCTAAGACATCCGAGGTAATGTGTATGGAAGATGAGGTTCAGAGTATTCAACCTAATCATGAAAGACCAAGTTCTGGGCCTGAGCTGGAGCACGGACTTGAAAACGGAGCAAAAGAAATGTTAGATGATAAAGAGGAGCAAGAGAAGGATAGAGACAATGAAAACCAAGGTGAGGAAGATCCGACGTGGTTTGACAGTGGATCTCAGTTTATCTTGAATTCGCAACAGCTTGTGGAAGCCTTGTCTCTTTGCGACGATCTCTTGGGATCACAGGACAGGGAGGAAAACACAAACAGTGGAAGCTTAAAGGATAAACAACCATGTATTGCGGATTACGCACACCTAGGACCAGAAGACTTCAAACGTGATCTGGAGGAATGTCAGAAAATCGTTCTTGATCCCTCTAACATAGAGCTTGATACTCCACCTGAGTTTCGTCTGAGCCAGCTGGTAAGCTTAGACCCCTTTCTTTCTCTTAAAACATTTTGAATGCAATCAGGTACAAAAGCCAAATGGATTTTGTTATGTCTGTGTTTAGGAATTTGGATCACAGGACAGCTTTCTCGCTTGGGGGACTGGAAAGACTGATTGACTAAACAAAACTACCACGAGCTTAAGACCTTGGAACTCATTGATTCTTTTTGGTTGGCAACACACTGCCACGCTGCTGTAATATGGTAGTTTCCTTTGCGCATCAAGGGCTTGATTCAAACTGTTTTTTTGGTTTTTTGTTTTGGGATTTAGAAGAACTACTTTTGGAACGTGTTTCTGATCTTAGATGCAATGTCCGTATGTAAATATGATGCTTTTGATGGGTTTTATTAGTCCAAAAATGTGGAATCTGGATGTATGGATTATATTCAGAATTTCACTATGAAACTTTCTTACAAAACTCTCGTTCCTTGCTCAACTAACACCAACTACAACCTAGGCCATTTTAAATGTTTATTGTACTGTAATAATCACACAAACCGTTAGGAAACAATCATGGCTCTAGTTATCAGTGTTTTGTCGTCGCTGCAGTGAAATTCTGCGGCAAGAGGGGGAAAGATCAAAATTCATAGCTGAATGAATATGATGAGTTTGTTCAGAAACTTGTTGGGCTCGTTGAAGCCTGGAAACGTATGTCTCAGAGTAATAGGCTGGCCTTTTTTTAAAACCCATTGAATCAGAGGCCATAAGATAAACCGATGGTCCTCAGATAATACCGGGTAGTTGGTGAGCTAAACCGGATTTTGTCCATTCTTATTGTAGTGTCTGTGAAGGAAAACGACAAGTAGACGGAGTCACGGATTCTCAGAGCTTTTAGTATTTAACATTTACTCCGGTGGCGTTGTATGATGGTTACACAATCACTCTGTAACAAACCACTAACCACGTTGCTCTTTTGTTCTTCATTCCATTGTTCATTAGTATAAATCAAACTAGTAGCAATTTATCATTGGGTTGACCAATATACACTTAATAGTTAATCCAAAACCCATTTAACAACAAAGTGGGCACCATGATCACAAATCCGGCTTAATTATCTCGTCAAAAGAAAAAGAGAGTTTTTATTTTGGTTGTAACTATACTATATCGGTTTGACTTTATTGGCTGCCAACTAGAACTGAATTTTCAGATGTAGCAAGTGTGTACTGAAAATAAAGTTAAAAGTTTTGGTTGGGATTTAGTTAGATTTATGGTGAATATTTAGGTAGTGACTAGTGTGAATGAGAGAATATTTGTCCAGTATGGTGGCCACGTCACGATAACTATTTACTTCTTTCACTGACGACGTAGTAACTCTTTTTTTTTTTATTGCCTCTTCTCGCGAGACACACTCTCTCATTTTTACTACAATTGTAACACTATCTACTCGTATCCCGTGTGCACCCTTCATTCAACAATCAATGTAATATACCTCTATTTTTGTTTCTTTTTTTTCTTGTATAATTCCATTGCATAATTTGCATTATTACAGGAAAAATTAGTCAAAAACAGAATATCAAAAAGTAGTAAAAAAGTGACCCATAAATATAGGGAAAATAAAAGCGAAATTAAAAGTCAGCCAGAAGTGTGTAAATGTCCTTAAATGACTCAACTCAGTCCTCCCACCCGCTAATCTCGCCTTTTTCCTTCATTTTTTTGACAAACAAATTTTGGTTTCTTCCTTCTTCAATCACAGTAGTGAGTGCCCATTACATACATTACTCTGCAACTCTATCAAATCCTAAATTCCCAAAATGCCCTTCTCTCCTTCCTTCTTCCTCTTCCTCTCCTCCTTCTTCCTCCTCCTCCACCTCTCCTTATCCTCTCCATTCAGTACGTCTCCTTCTCTCTTTCTCCTCTCCGTCTAGATCTGACTATGAACTGAAACTGAATTCTTCCTCTGTTTTGCAGATACTTCTTTCTTCATTGACTGTGGAAGTCCCGAAACTTCTACAGACGTATTCAACCGTACATGGCTTCCTGATCAATTCTACTCCGGCGGAAGCACCGCCGTTGTCTCCGAGCCTCTTCGATTCCATCTAATCGCCGAGAAAACCATCAGGTACTTCCCTCTTTCCTTCGGAAAGAAGAATTGCTACGTCGTTCCTCTCCCTCCTGGTCGTTACTATCTCAGAACTTTCACCGTTTATGATAACTACGACGGTAAATCTCATTCCCCGTCTTTCGATGTCTCCGTCGAAGGCACTCTTGTTTTCTCTTGGAGATCTCCTTGGCCGGAGAGTCTTCTCCGCGATGGCTCTTATTCTGATCTCTTTGCTTTTATCGGTGACGGTGAGCTCGATTTGTGCTTTTATAGCATCGCTACTGATCCTCCCATTGTTGGTTCCTTAGAAGTCTTACAAGTTGATCCTTCTTCGTACGACGCCGATGGGACTGGTCAGAATGTTTTGTTGGTTAACTATGGGAGGCTCTCTTGTGGTTCAGATCAGTGGGGACCTGGATTCACTAACCACACCGATAATTTCGGGCGGTCGTGGCAATCGGACGAAGATTTTCGATCGGAAGATTCGAGATCGGTGGCTAGGTCGTTGTCTACGTTGGAGAAAATCAAAGGAGTGGATCAGGCGCCGAATTATTTCCCGATGAAGCTTTATCAAACGGCGGTTACAGTTTCTGGTGGTGGTTCGTTGGTTTATGAGCTTGAGGTTGATGCGAAACTTGATTACTTGCTTTGGTTTCATTTTTCTGAGATTGATTCTACGGTGAAGAAGGCTGGTCAAAGAGTGTTTGATTTGGTGGTGAATGATAACAATGTGAGCAGAGTTGATGTGTTCCATGAGGTTGGAGGATTTGCAGCTTATAGTTTAAACTATACTGTGAAGAATCTGAGTAGTACTATTGTGACAGTGAAATTGTCGTCTGTTTCCGGTGCACCGATTATCAGTGGGCTTGAAAATTACGCTATTGTTCCTGCTGATATGGCTACAGTACCTGAACAAGGTACGTCAAGTTAAGGATACTCACTGTTGTTTGATGGATTGCAACATCATGGGTTTCTTGATTTGATTGGAGTTCTGATAATAGCTTTGAGAAAAACTGGTCTGTGGCATATTTTTGACTCTCTGTTTGTTTTACAGTGACTGCTATGAAAGCATTGAAGGATTCACTACGTGTTCCTGATAGAATGGGTTGGAATGGTGATCCTTGTGCTCCTACTAGCTGGGACGCTTGGGAGGGAGTCTCATGCCGGCCAAATTCCCAAGGATCTGCCCTTGTGATATTTCAAATGTGAGTCTCACGGTTGCATACAGTAAACCGACCTGGCTTGTCTTATTCACTTTCACATTGTGTATGCAAGCTGAAAATTAGTAAAGTTGATTAGACAAATATTATCAGAAAGAGCAAAGAACTTGATTTGGAAACTCATATGGGAGCGGGTGGTTTATAAACATGCATCTTTCTTCCTTTACTGTGGATTAAGGGTTGCAAACATGTATCTCGGCATTATCTCGAATAATGTTAACTATAGATAGTAACTACATACATAATATTACTCTATATGATGCTTATTATTTCTTATGCATGCATTGTGGTTTCCTACTATTAATGTTTTATTATGTAATGCTTAAGATAGGAGTTTGTTATTGTCTTTTTCCTGTTTCAGAGACCTTGGAAGCCAAGGCTTGAAAGGATTTATCAGTGAGCAAATAAGTCTCCTGACAAATTTGAATAGCCTGTAAGTATCAACTATTGACTTTGCTTATTTATCTCAGACTTCATAGCTCATTATAATGCAACTGGATGCATGTGTTGGCATAGTGATTTCACTAGAAAGACGCAAAGGCAATTATGAAATTTTCTTTTGTTTTCTTGCAGGAACTTGAGTTCAAATACCTTAAGTGGTCAACTACCTTTGGGTCTTGGTCATAAATCCCTTGTGAGTCTGTAAGTTAACACACCTCGGTTCATGATCAGTTGCCAAATTTTATCATGACTGGGAATCTTTCTACCTTGTTGCGTCTATAAATTGTAGATATTTCTTATAAATGCATGCCTTTAAGATGACGATAAAACAATGATATTGGAGTGTGGGGATGGCTTAGAGAAACTTAATATAGAATTCTGGCTCTGTGCATTTGTGCTCATTGTTTGCCTATTTGGATTGCAGTGACTTGTCAAACAATCAGCTCACAGGACCAATACCTGAAAGTCTGACCTTGTCAAGCCTAAAGCTCGTGTAAGAAGATGCTTCATAAACAACCACTTTTTATTCAATTGACTAGGAAATAATGATAAATATTAATACATGTTGATGTATTAGATGATTAATCAGTAGAGTATGCCTAACAAGGTTTTAATGACACCCAACTTTATTGACTTTAACTCAAACTCTGATTGGTTTATCTATGATGTGTTGATAGGCTTTTGAATGGCAATGAATTGCAAGGAAAGGTACCAGAGGAGGTCTACTCAGTTGGTGTTCATGGTGGAATTATCGAGTACGTTAATGTCGAATGTCCACATATGATAATAATCTTTTTTCTTTTATAAGTGATAAAATTTTACCTTCCTTCTCATTATCCATGGCTTTGTTCTTTGATCCATTATCTCAATAATCTGCATCTTTTTACAGTCTTTCTGGAAACAAAGGACTATGCGGTGTACCATCTCTTCCGACATGTCCACTATTATGGGAGAATGGCCACTTATCCAAAGGGGGTAAAATAGCCATAGCCATATCATGTGTGGTGTTTCTTATTCTGGTTTTCTTGGTCATTTACTTGTGTTGCATCTGGAGAGGAAGACATGATTATGACTTTGCCCCTCCTCACGATTTAACATGTGAGTAAAATTACCCAACTTAGTCATAGTTGAAGAAGATTTAAGGACATTCTCGAATCTTGATATCTCTCTTTGTATGTGTGGCGCAGCGCTAGCAGCAAAGAGAAACAGATACCAGAGGCAAAAGTCGTTGATGCTACTGGAAATGGAGAGCCAACACGCGAAAGGAATGCCCACTCTTCCACTGAATTCGCAATAGCCGAGAAAGAGAAATAGGAAGAGATTTGACTTGGACAGAGCAAGGAAATGAGATGAGGATTAGAGGTTTGTTATGTGTAATTAGTATACGAAGCATTACTCCTCGAGAAGACCACAGATAACATAAAAGAAGGGCAATGGATCAAAAGAGTGTGCAAATATTCACCAAAGAAGTAAGAACTCGATCTTCCTTTCATTGTAATTTCATTTTTTTTTGGGTCTCTCATAGATATATGATATGATATTATTAATTGATAAAACATTCTTACTTACGCCCTCTCCCACGTATCTCTGCTGCAATGTAGCATACACATTATTGTTCACTTTTGTTTTTTGAGTTTAATGGATGGATTAACCAAACTTGTCTCTATAATGAAATATTTATGTTCTAGTTTCTTTTCCTTTTTGGGGTTGGAATTTAGTTCTAGTTTCGTCTAAGTAATACTCTTCTTTTCTCAACAAGTAAAGTATGCTCTGTATTACTATATTTACTGGGAAGAAAAGTCCAATTTTGTTATTTTCTGACTTAAAAACTATGATTGACATTTTTGTGTTGATAAAAAAAATCTTCAGTTTGGGAGTATATTTTCTTCATTTCTTATTTCCTATTTAAGAGTCTTTTATCGACTTTTCTATAAAGAATTAAAGAAATAATAAGAAACTGGAAATATTTATGTATTGAAAAGGTCATGTCGGTGTGACGGTGCTTAATAACATGGTAGGCCTTGGCAAAATTAGTCCCAATATATATATATATATGTATGAAGGTAAATACAGTATTGACATCCACAAGAGTGAATGAAACATCAGATGAGATGATTCTTCCATAGTTGGAAGAGCTTTGAAAATGGTAAAAACTCAAAAAGTCAGTGATACATATTTCTAGATGGGCCACCGATCAGCCCATAACGGTACAGATAATAATTTTGTGTTCGTCCTCCCAACATAAATGACAGGAACACGGGATTGTGTCTGGGACTTCACTTCTAGAAATTTTATTGTGTCATATATCCTAATAGTTCACTGAAACTCAAAGAAAATTATATTACGATCAAGAGTGAATATAAGAATCTTCTCTTAACAAAATAAAATCAGAAGAATCTTGAGGTTTAACCACAATTTGTGGCTAAGCTATATCAGTCTGCTGGTCTCAAAATGAAGTTTGACCATCAAAATTAAGAAAGAAACAACCTCTAACGTTTCATAAAATACTTGGAAAAAAAACAAATATTATCTCCTGACAAAGATGAGCTGCAAAGTTTGTCAATTGATCCCGTGAGGATTTTTATTTTTATTTCACTTGTTGTTTTTAATTATAATGTTTTCTGACTTTTGTTTACGATCTTACGACCTCGAGACTTTTCATACTTATCATAATACATCTTTCTCCTTCTCGATGTTGTTTATATATGTTTTATTTGAAAATCAACGATAATACGTACTATAAGTTGTGTACGTTTCGTTATGTCTGCAGTCTTGGCTCGTGTATCCATCTCTCTCGTTTGACTTGTAACGTTTTTTTTTTTAATTCCTCATTTGAAGCTTTGACTTGTAAGTTGTAACTAATAATATATTTCCCTCTGTAAATTAAGTACCATTCACACTTCTTCTTCTTCTATTAGTTTCTTTTCTTTTGATTTTATGTTTCCACTTGAAACTGGAATATTTGACGGTGGCCAATTGGAAAATGTTGAATATTTGACCCTGGAGCATAACTGCATGCAGGTCCCGCGTGTTATGTTGTGTAGTGTTTACGTCTATAATGCTGATTTGGACACTAAAGCCTATCCCTAATAATCTTATTTCCATATATGCATTTACCTATGTTTCAGTTTACCTGTGTAAAAAAACCATGCACGTCGTCCATGGCTATCTTCACACTCCTTAAAATACATTAATCACTCTCATGCATGGATTATGTTATCAATTTATGATATATCTATCGGAGCTCCAAGTAGTCATTCGAATTTCGAAAGAAACTCAAATATATTGGGTATTCAATTCTTCCATGCTATATATATATATATTTGAATAACTCAAAACTTATATATGAAATTTCGTCTTTCTATAAGGTCATAATTAATGACCGGATATGAGTATGCATGTCTTAATTACTACAACCAACTTGATATGGTCTTCGGTTTTGAAATCTTTCACGTGATTTGAACTTTTTATACGTTAAATGACATTATACTAAAATTTATTCTCGTGTTGATTTTCAAATGGATATAAATCTAATCTTAATTGAATTCAGAAGAAAAATTGACGTAACTGAGATAATCAAGTACTAGTACTTATCAGTTGACAAATATATCAATTTATTTACAGAGCAACGTTTTCTCAAATCAATAGAAAGCTGTTTGTTGATTTTGTTAATGCAAAGTATTAAGATGATCGTATAATTTGTTTCTCATCCCCAATAAAAACAGCGAAAATAACAAGTTACGATTCTAGCGAATGGAGTTCAATATACAAGAAAGCAAATGATCTTTGATAAAATGCTTTCATTTCTTCTTTTTTTCTAGAAAATGTGTAGTTCTATATCCACAATATATACTAGAGCACTAATATATATCCAGTCGTGATTTGCCCATTTATCTAAATCTGTTTTGAGAGATGAATCTCTCTGGACAGATATATTTTGGCGATTCTATTGACTTCGTTGACCTCGATGTACGTAAGCTTATTGTCTCCGGGTCTTATGGGTTTTCATTATATAAGTAGTTAACTCTTTGCCACTCGTGATTAATAAACATCATTTAGCTATTGACTCATACCTCATAAGTTTATTAAACTTAATTATAGTTCAGATCATCGCCACGTACACAAAAAGGATTACGACATCGACATAAGAAAAATCAATCTCCATGTCAACAAAAATTTACTTGTTCGTGTAATATTGCATAACGAAAACCCTAAACAGTACCCGCAAATTCATGTGAGGAGACTTTTTTTCTTTGGAGTAAATGCCATAATATGTGATAGACTTGTAGGTACTCTACATGTACAATTGTACCTCATAGATATAATAATATATACATTACAATTTATATATATAAGTGTGTGTGTGTGTGTGTATATCCACGAAGACAAACTTTTATATAAGGTCTATATAAATTGAAACATACATTACATGTAAATGTGTAGATATACATCTCTTTAGGGTTTAAAGTGAGCAACTAGGAGTCGCAACTAGCAGGCAAAAAGAAAGTAAATCTTATCTTTAGAAACTAAATCATCAGAAAAAACTAAAATAGTTATAAGGAAAAAAAATACGTAAGAGATCGACATATAGTTTGCTTAAATAATGTTTTTTTTAAAAAAAACTAGGCTATTTTTGTCACTTACAAAATAGCAAGCCAATTGGTTTAAAATAAATTTATTTGACTTCATAAATGTTGGGTTGTGCGTATACCGTGTCGGCAGAAGGCAGCGCATTAATCCCACAAAATATATTTAGTTCAAACCTATAACGGCGGATATTATATACTTATGTATAGATTAATATGAAGTAATATCATACAAGTGGAAACATATAAATATATAACAAAAAGAACAGGGCAACTATCGATGAATTTGCTAAATGATCCTAAGTACTTTACAAAACAAAATTGATCTTAAGCAAACAGACCTCTTATTTTTGCATGGTTTGACCAAAATGATTTTTTCATTTAAACATAATTGTTGTTATTTTACTAATTAGTAACGTGCAAATTTACATTTGACCGTGTAAACAGTATCATCAAATAAATAAGAATATACAAATTTTATATTATTGTTGAATAAAATAGTGTGGTTTCAGGTAAATAACGTTTTATCGAGATAAAAAACATGTTATTTACTTCAAAATTATTTGAATAATTGTTATTGTAAAGAAATAGATGTCCAAATCCAATATCACTCTCACCGCCCTAGTTAAGGGTGTTTTCCCTACTAATAGATATTCATAGTTATTTGGTTATTTGAGATTTCAGTAGATATAAGTCAGAAGCTGGCAATTTCTTATGAGATATTCTATTATTTAAGCATGACATGATGATGTGAATAAAGAAAATATATGCTACGTTGTTCTTTCAATTTATTATTTCAACTAAATTATGTTTTCATGGTATGCAGTTATACTCTATGTTTCAGTTTGACATATGATATTTATCTGAGCTACTAATAACATTTCCTGCACTTTTTAATCTGTATTTGCAAAATGGTTTCAACACGATTTCACTCAAAACAAAAACAAGTGTCACTAAAAGTCTTAACCAATGGCGAGTTGGCATAAACATCCAAAGCCATTCAGGTCGGATCAGGAGCCGTCGTGGATCGCACCAATGGTTACGATTCTCTGGATAGTGTTGTTCCTTTACTGGTCAACAAAAGCAGTCTCCTTTTTTTATTTTCACATGTGTTTTTTTTAATAATATTTTTAAATTTTAATTGCTCACCAGTCACCACTATTCTATAAATATCAATATTAGTAGTAGTTTAATACCTACTATTTTATTTCAGGACAGCCTAAAATAGTTAAAATTAAAGTTCTACGTATTGTCTTCCTCATTTTAAAGGGTCATCTTGTCCTATCTGGCTTTTTATATATATAATTCTTCTTAATACTTACTCTAACAAAAAATATAAAAATAGCTAAACCTTAGTCTATAAATTTAATTATCATATGGTAAAATTTTCTCATCAATCTGACGTTGTTTACACCTTTATGAGGCGTCTATGCAAATGGTTAATTTAGTTCGATAATATATTTTTTCATTATAATGCAATATCAGATACTCAAATTTAATTACGTGATTTTGGTCGTGCTATATATATTTACCAGTGAAAATCAAAATTTCATTACTCAAACTTATTAAGATCTAGAGGGGTTGGAAGTCAGAAAAGCAGATATTATAACATTTAATAACACATTTTCATTCAAGTAAAAAAAAAATTAGTAACAAACCATGGAACCCTAAATGTGGAAATTATTGAAAATTAGTTTTGGTTTTGTTTAGTTAGTGGAAACTGGAGATTGATTAATATAATGGGGTTGTTTACTCATGATTTACTTTGCACAAACGAAAATTTTCGTTCCCCTTAGTCCTTACCTACTGTCTGTTTTGAAATTTCCGCATTTGACAAAAGTTATATGTGATTGAGTTTCATTAGAATAACTCAATAGATACTTTTATATATGAAAATATACTTTTATACTTAATTATGTTAATAATGACTATCTCTCTAACTGGAAAATGGAAACTATACAGGATTAATATGTTAGCAAGAGGAACATACATTCATTATATTAAGCATGATACTTTATGAACAACTAACTTTTTTTTGTTGATCACATGGAACAACTAACTTTATCTAAACAATATTATACAATATTATATATATATAGGTCAATTATATCATAAAAGTTGGCCAAAAGATGGCTTTAGTATGCGCCTAAACCCATCATACTGTATTATGAAAAAACTGTTCCGGCAACTAGTATTTTTTTTGTTGCAAAAGACATTTCGCCAACAGTTCGTCATTTTAATTGATATAAATGGTTGAAATTTGTTCAAGAGGAGAAAAAAAAAGGAGGTCAATTGACTTAATTAGTACCATAAAAATCTGCAAAAATGATCAATTAATTGCAAATAAAATTGCAATTGATTTTTTTTGTAAAACTTCCCCATAATTAATTAATCCGTCAAAACACATCACAACATCACAGTTAGAATTATAAAATGGCATAGTATAAGGAGCTGATTTGATCGGGAATTAAAACTATAAATACATCAATTAGGTCTGCAATAATGATTTTTAAAAATTAGGTTTCCAGTGAGTTGGTTATATACTTATATAAATAGCATGCTTAATATCACGTTTTTTATTTATAATTAAGAAAATGTGGGGAGCCACACACTAAATGATTTAATACAACTTAATTAGTTTTGGTAAGGTGGCCTAAGTTAGGCCATGTTATTAAATTACTACTCCACTGGATTTGAGTTGATTTGTTTGGCCAACCTGATTATCCCCAATACAAAAATACTCTCATGTTATTATAGACTGATATATCTGTGAGTAATGTATATATTATTCTCTTGATTATACCAAAATGGAAGATAAGAATCTAAAATGAACGACTGAGATGGAACTGTAATATTACTAAAAATAGGATGAAGTTTGGGTCCAGATAGAAGAAATTATGAGGAGGATGGTGCTGAGTGCTGACCTTTTCGTCCTTGGAAACATATCTCACTCGTTGTCTTCCCACTTGCAATATTGCATGGCCCAATTCTTCAATGAAACGACACCGTTTCCAGTTACACCAAACCCTTCTCAACTAATTTATGTTATGTGGCAATCTTGCATGTTAATTACATGTATTCAACACATGAGTCTATCTATCTTCCGATTAATTTTCCACCAAAAGTGATATAACTTTTGATAATAATTGAGACGGACCAACATTGTATTTTTAGGCAAACGCAAATTACTGTTTAATCGAAATTTTAGATAAAGTAAGGTAAGATCAGACCAAAAAAACAAAGAGCCTACTATTATAAAGTTTCGACATAAGAAGGTCAATGATGTGGATGATATAACCAATTGCAAGTTAATGAGACGTGATACATAAATTTCCTTAAATCTAAACTTGTATCCGGTGGTACTAGATTTAAAATATCCTTATAAAGTTCGTTGATATATACATACACACCAAACTCATTTTAGCTTGTTGTTGTTTGATAAAGATCCAAGATAATATGAAATCACTTTTTAAAAATTAATCTATTTAATGTCACACATCAACTATTTTATCTTTCCATTTCAGAATTTTGATTTTTTTCGGTAGAATATAATGGAGCTCTGATGAGTATGTGACCCACTAATCAAATGGTTCATTGACTAGCTCGGTTTTAAGCTTTAAGTCCTTGAGATCATTATCTTCAACAGAAGACTTATAAATACTATTTTATTTGAGGAAATGATAGGGTTATTCAACAAGTATATATATGCTCATCTTTTAAAAAGGGGATAAGTATTACTTTTGTTTCAAACAAAATGGATAAACATCTGAGGGAAGAAGGTAGGACCAATATAAAAGTGGAAAAATTAGGTACTCTGCTCCGTACAAGAATATGGCTCATGGGCAAAATACATTGGGTTTATGATTCATCTCCCCCCTTCACATATGTACAATGTATTATATCATGTTGTTCTTCTTGTCCCCATTCTTGATATCTTAAATATTTAAGTCCAATTCATATAATTGAGCAATAATTATGTTTGAACTCATTAGTTATTGCTTATGAAAACTGATCAAAACAACAAAAAGTTGACGTTTTAAGTTTTGCATTCAAACTAGGGCAACTGTGTTAGTTTTATCTTCGACGACGTGGATATAAGTTTTTTAAAATTATGTAGGTATAATAAATTAAATAGAAAGAAAAAAACTATATAATGAAACAAAAGAGAAACAGAGGAGAGTTTGATGGTTTAGGACGAATCTGGTTTATTTAGTTCAGCCAATAAAAGCATAGTTCCAATGCAAGTGGGAACATCAACTAAGTCTCACTACTTTTTAAAATAGTCGAATAAATCTGCATGCAGTACTTTGTTATGCGTATATAATATCAAATAGTAGTACAATTTGATAAAAATGTTATATGTTTAATTTGGTGGATCATAGAAGGATTAATTTTTATGATCAAATAACGAAGCCACGAAGAACTAAATCTGACCGTTTGATGCTTATTCGAGAACTATAACAATATTAGGACGTCATTCATGTATCTTTATTAAAAATATGTGATCTTAAACAAAGCTTCGTGCATAGATAAGAAGGGACTAGTCACTCTAATAAGATCAATAAGATATGTTGTTTCTCTTTGTAAACCGAAAATAGTGGGCAATTAGATCACGAGTCTTGGCTTTGCTGGCGTATTCCAACGTTGTCTTATCATTATCTCAAAATATTATTATAGGTCGTCTCATTTCATACCCGTCAAAATAATAGTTGTTCTTATATGTTTCGAACAAGTCACTTTAGGAATTAGGATGGAAAACATATCCTATTTGAGTGGTATTGGTTAATTTGAGAAATTGAGCGTAAAGGAAGACAATGCGTAAGAAAGGCAACAATACGTACTATGATTCTACGTACAAAGAAAGTGCTTAGGGGATAAAAACCAAACTAGGTAAGGACTTGTAGGAAACATAAGAGAACCTAATGATCAAGACCTCCCCAACTAAAGCAAAATATGTAAAGAGACACGTCATGTTCCAAATATGGAAGGACGAATATAGTTTCAAGAAAAGCCTCATGATCAAAGGGGGGATGCACTATTTAATTAGAGAATCACAACAAAACAAAACAAAAGGTCCAAATCTCATGTGAACCCCCTTCCCACTTGGCCCTCTATTCTATCCCCATTTGTGCTATTACACATCGCCCATTACTCATTTTTCTATCTCTCAACGAGTCAACTCTATTCAATAATTTTACATATCTTTCTACTACTATTCTTGTATGGACCATTCGATTTTTGGAAACTTCTTTTCTCTTAAAAAAACATCAATAATATCGGGCGAAATGTCAAATGTGGTTTTTCTTAGCCCTATTTACCATTCTTAACCACATCAAGAATCTCATTGCTAGTGTTGTAATTATTCTTTGTCCTTTAGTGAAAACATTAAGAAAAATTCATCTATTGATGTTCACGTTCTCTGTAAATTTTTTATAGACGCATGTTACACGTAATATATTATTAGTTTATTACCATATGAAGGGACTAATTATGGCAACAACAAGATTATAAAAAAAGGACTAATCAAAAGGTACCAAAATTAGTACGAATGTAATAAATAAAATAAAACTTTATGACACTAGCACACATATTTTTGGACTCTTCCCACGAAACTTCCTCTACAAAACACATTTTGCCATTTGTTGCAAGACTTGACCCTACTCCTCTGCACCTCTTCTCCTTTCTCTTTTATTTTATTTTCACCTTTCTTTCATAAATACACATACATTACCCACATTTTACATTTATCTCTTATTATCCTATTCAATTTTGACAAAACAAAACAAATAATATCAACAACGTACATGCACTTCCTTGTGTATATATATAAACTCCAAACCCCATCTCTTCATAAAGCAACAAAAACTTAACCCATTTCTTCTTCTTTTTTTGTTTCTCTCTCACAAACACAACAAATATGGAATACAGCTGTGTAGACGACAGTAGTACAACGTCAGAATCTCTCTCCATCTCTACTACTCCAAAGCCGACAACGACGACGGAGAAGAAACTCTCTTCTCCGCCGGCGACGTCGATGCGTCTCTACAGAATGGGAAGCGGCGGAAGCAGCGTCGTTTTGGATTCAGAGAACGGCGTCGAGACCGAGTCACGTAAGCTTCCTTCGTCGAAATATAAAGGCGTTGTGCCTCAGCCTAACGGAAGATGGGGAGCTCAGATTTACGAGAAGCATCAGCGAGTTTGGCTCGGTACTTTCAACGAGGAAGAAGAAGCTGCGTCTTCTTACGACATCGCCGTGAGGAGATTCCGCGGCCGCGACGCCGTCACTAACTTCAAATCTCAAGTTGATGGAAACGACGCCGAATCGGCTTTTCTTGACGCTCATTCTAAAGCTGAGATCGTGGATATGTTGAGGAAACACACTTACGCCGATGAGTTTGAGCAGAGTAGACGGAAGTTTGTTAACGGCGACGGAAAACGCTCTGGGTTGGAGACGGCGACGTACGGAAACGACGCTGTTTTGAGAGCGCGTGAGGTTTTGTTCGAGAAGACTGTTACGCCGAGCGACGTCGGGAAGCTGAACCGTTTAGTGATACCGAAACAACACGCGGAGAAGCATTTTCCGTTACCGGCGATGACGACGGCGATGGGGATGAATCCGTCTCCGACGAAAGGCGTTTTGATTAACTTGGAAGATAGAACAGGGAAAGTGTGGCGGTTCCGTTACAGTTACTGGAACAGCAGTCAAAGTTACGTGTTGACCAAGGGCTGGAGCCGGTTCGTTAAAGAGAAGAATCTTCGAGCCGGTGATGTGGTTTGTTTCGAGAGATCAACCGGACCAGACCGGCAATTGTATATCCACTGGAAAGTCCGGTCTAGTCCGGTTCAGACTGTGGTTAGGCTATTCGGAGTCAACATTTTCAATGTGAGTAACGAGAAACCAAACGACGTCGCAGTAGAGTGTGTTGGCAAGAAGAGATCTCGGGAAGATGATTTGTTTTCGTTAGGGTGTTCCAAGAAGCAGGCGATTATCAACATCTTGTGACAAATTCTTTTTTTTTGGTTTTTTTTCTTCAATTTGTTTCTCCTTTTTCAATATTTTGTATTGAAATGACAAGTTGTAAATTAGGACAAGACAAGAAAAAATGACAACTAGACAAAATAGTTTTTGTTTACATCTAATTTAGGATCTGTTTTTTCACCCTTTCCTGAAATATGATATGTGTTCTCCTCCTTAATCTAATAATCTTGTTTAATCTTTGGTTTATAGCCAACTTTATAGCATATTTTTCCAATTGAAATAGAGTTGTTATGAGTATATAATCCCACACTAATATTTATGCATTTACTTTCATATATACATAATATACATTATTGGAGAAAAATATCTTATACGATCTATAAGAATAGTATAATTAAATGTCAACATGTCCAATTAAAACATGGGTGCGATTCGAAAATCTATTTATGTGGTTGAGATGCTTAAGCGGAGAACAACGTCGATCGTTCAAAGATTTTGTACGTTTCTTAAACTAAGTTTAAAAACTGTTTTTTCGTGTACGATTTTGGGGAAAAACACTGACCAAAATAATTAAGAACATGCACGGAATCTAGATTACGATTTTAGAACCATTGTTATGTTTAATAGAAATACATCTCGAAGTTGATAATTATTTTTCTTATGCCTTAAGATTCATGCATCTTATTTATTTCACGAAGTATAGTTGTGTTTAAAAAGAATCAATTAGATCTTAAAGGCTACACATGATGTATGTGGACACTCGCATATAAGTTCATATATTGTTTTTATCATGACAATAACCACAACTTTTTGTTTCTCAATCATTTAATTACTTACGAGACATGCATTGGCAAGATATTTATATTCACTGGAGTAATGTTGAAATTTAGTAAATAAAATGTACATAAATGTATTTTCAGAATAACAAAAAGAAAACAAAATCAAAAGATCATTTGTTTATGAATTTATTATCGTCAACATATATTTAGTACTAGTTACTAAAACTAAACATAATTTTGATAAAAATTAATCCTTATAACAAAAAACGTAAATAGCTAATGATTTTTCTGATTAAACATGAAAACATGGTTAAATGTTCTAAAACTAGTGTAATCCCTTACATTTAGTTGTTGAATATTGCTCTCAATTCTCATGACTTGGAGCCCATGATGTACAAAAAGCCCATGCTCATTTAAAAGCCGAACGTTTGTTGATTTTCTAATGTTAGCGAACTTGAAACCTAAAACTTGTGGGTTATGGTACCACTTGAGATGACACATATAATATAAGCCCAACTCATGTTAGTTAAATTGTGACTCATTTAGACGTCTTTTCTTGGGCCAAATTTTACAATAAACATCAAAATAAGATTTGTAGAAACATTCTGAATTTCTGAGAGTGACAAAATAAAAAAAAAATACTTGGCCTTATGGAATCTGAAAGAAGCAAAAGCCTTCAAATATTTCGAGATATGTGTTCATCGCTCGAACAGTACAAGTATTTTATTTTCTTGTATACTTTTGATTGAACCATTAGGCAGTAGATGTGCATTAAATTTTCAACGTAATTTTGACTATAAATGTACGCAGTAGCTCCACTTCAACAGAAACTAAGTAAGACGTACATGTTTGTCCGTCATGCATATAACTAGTTCTCGTTAGTATTTACATTAGCTTTTGTATTAGCAAACTTTGCATGATGAGATATTGTAATTTAGGTGGTTGATGGCGTTGGAATGATTTCTCATTGGAACGTTTTTCAACTTTCTTCACTTGACATTTATTTTCTACTATATATATATATATAACTTTTTTTTGAGTTCGCAACATCTCAAAATTAATTTGCTTTTAATAAGAGAAATATAAACTGGTATAAAGAACGATGTAACAAATGAAATGAGTATTAAAAATTTCTTCTTTTTACAAGAATCAATTTTTATGTTTTAGTTTCTCAATATATAGTCCATATTTTTGGTCACACTAACATGAATTTTTTCAATTAATAAATTAGAGTGTCAAAAAACTTCACCGAATTCTTACACAATTTGTTTTTTTAGCAAAATGCATGCTATCGGTAAAAAAAATCGGTGAAGTTTTTTTTTGCTATTTTTGCCATTTTTCAATAGTAACTTTTCCATTTGACGTTAACCTGACTAAATAATTTTAGATAAGTTAATTCTAAATCAAAGGAACCGAATCCATCATAATTGACCTAGACTATGACAGACATCGTATAACTAATTAAATAGACTAGAATCCCAAGCTAATGAATAATGATATGCCACATCTCAGCAAAGTCTAAGAGCAAAAGATGAATGCATTAACGTAATTTAGAATCCATTGACTCGCCCTAGTGACTAGTATTTTTATTTTATTTTATTTTGGGACAAAATCCCTAGTGACTAGTATAAGATACGAATACACACCAAAAAAAAGTATAAGATACGAATAAACAAAGTTTATGCTATTATTTTTGTCGCAATTTGCTTGGTTTACTAAGGGAAAGGCTGACAATCTTGTCTACATTTTGGAAGAAAAGATTCAAATTTAAACCAAAAAATATCTAATATCAAAACATATCTTCTTCATAAATAAATAGGTGATGGTTAGCTGTATTTGAGGTAAAGGGAGGGCCACTTGGCCTTTAGGAGAAGGTAAGGGTCAGCAGCTTTGTTAATCCAACCTCTTTTTAGAGAGGTGTTTAACGCAATTTCAAGATATTTGAATCCGATGATATTTATCTCCTGATTACATGGATCACTGTCTTTGTATTTCAAGATATCCGTTTGAAAATAGTAGGCGTTACATGTATTCGTTTATAAAAAGTAAGAAGTATTTTCTGAAATTGTAATTTATTGAAAAAATCACAGTACGTTACTACGTTTCATAGAATACCCATGAACATTTTTGATATAGTAATGTAGTATATGTTCAACAAGTCATTAACATTGGTGATGACTTGTATTATTGATATATATGGTGGGGTAATGAATAATATAATGAAATAATGGTGAGCTGAACAAAAATATTGTGAAATTATCATGAAAATGAAAAACGTTCGATTCGTTTACAAGAATGATACCAAAATGAAAAACGTTCGATTCGTTTTACAAGAATGATACCAATAACTTTTTTTGTCACAAGAAGATATTAAGATAACTTCAAAGAGCAGAGAATATCGAAACTTTTTTTAAAAAGGCAGAGAATATACTTTGGACAGCACTGATATCATTTTTTTCAAAAGAAAATGTATTTGGTAAGGAATCATTTTTCTTGTGATTCTTTAATCAGTTGCATGAAAAATGCCAAAACAAATATATGCTTCTTCTTTTTTGAAATTCAGAATATTCGGCCACGGGGACCACACACCTCAAAACGAAAACAAACGAGAAATGGAATTTTAGACAAATTCTAGTACACGATACGACCCATATTATTTGTATACTATTCATTGATTGATTAATTTGAGCATTAAGAATCTGGGTTGGTCGTTATTAATTGTTTAATTAATCACCGGCTTGGAAAAAATGATTATCCTTTCTCTCTCAAATGGGTCGTTGGTCCTCCATTCCTTCATGAACACGTTGCCACATGGAAACGTTATGAAAGCGCGTTACTACTTACCACAATGGACCAGAAAATTCTTAAAGTTACGTCTTTGTATTAAATTGCACAATTCCATTTATATAATTCACCAAATCAGATGTTGAATTTTCTTTCCCACATATGAAGATCATTTTCTGATATGTAGCCATATCAAGACGGAATCACTCACCCAAAAAGGCAAAAGCCAATAGTATTATCATAAAACTCGAAAGAAATATCAAAACTTTTTCTTTTATTCAATTGTGTGCAATGTATATCTATTGTTACAATTTATTCAAAACTCTTAAACCTAGAACGAACATTCTTGGTTACAAAACAAATATATAAAGAAGAAAACAAATTTTCATACAAATCGGTAACTATATATTTATGAAAGAGGAAGAAGGTGTGGTGTGTGTGTAGTAGTAGAAGATGTTGCGGGAGATTTGCAACCCCGATTGCTTCTCTCTCCCGACGTTGAAGATTGCGGCGGTTGTGTCGCCACAGGAGCGTAAACTCTATTATTAGTTGTATCGTGTGAAGGTACCCAAATGCCTTCCATCACCATAAACTGCCGTTGTTGTGGATTTTCACCACCGGTCCTTACTACCGGAGTAGCTGGTCTTCTTGTATGCAATCTATATTTCTATAAAAATCAAGAAAGTTGATAAAAATTATAGAACTATGAATCTATGTTGTAGTGAGAACATAAAATGATTATGTTTTGTTACCTGTAAATGACTTTTAACTTCGTCATTAGTTAAACCATCGACCTTCATAAGATCTCTAATCTGCTTAGGCGTAGCAACTGCATATTTGACAATGAACAAAAATTAAATATATACTTCTCGTAAAATTATGATTCTCAAACAATCAAAGGATTTAATATATTTACCATGTGATCCACCAAGTTGTTGAAGCGCGTGCAAGAATCTGCGGTGTAACTCCGGTGACCAGCAACGTCTTTGCTTCCTATTCGAATGAGATTGTTTCTGCTCCTCAAACTCTTTTCCACCCCCGACGGTTTCCGCCGTGGAACTAGTTGTCGTCGTCGACGTCGGAGTAATTGCTTTAATAAGTGGTTGAGAATCTGCAGCCTTAGGTTTCTCCTTTTGAAACGGTTGAAACGCACCAGCGCTGCGTTTGACTTCAATTACCATCGGTTTCTTATTATTAGGTTGTGGATCTGGTGATTGGTTCCACAATTGAACAGATCTAAGCCAATCCGATTTCTTCTTATCACCATCGTTATTTTCATTGGTCATCATCTCAGTTTTCTCAGCTTCTTCATCTTTATCGGTTTCATCAGATGAAGCAGAACTCCACTTGATTGGCATAAACTCTTCAAACACGGCACCGCCGCATTCACTAGTTGTCCGCTCAGAACATTCTGACTGGCCGCCAACATGTTCTGAAGATTCCGATAACTCCTTCCGACATGACTCGATAGCTACAAGAATGATATGTAAACAATTAAGAAACTGGAAGCGATCGTGAAAACGAAGAATATATATATCAAAAGAGGATGTGTAATAACATTACCTTGGGTTACAAGTTCTAAACATAAAGGGAGCTCACGTTGAAAGACTTGAATCTTTTTTTGTTCTTCTTCTAGAGCTTCTACATATTCGTGACATCTCTTCATTTTCTGGGTGTAATCCATGTCACCGCTCTTGAACATCATCATTATGAACAGATCTTAGACTCGTTTTTGCTATGAGTTACAGTTACGAAAACATAAATCTTGAGAGAGACAGAGAAGAGTTTTGGATCTAAAATGAGAGAGAAAGGATAAAACTTTGACGTTTTTAAGTTGGAAGTTTTAAAGGGCAGAGAAAGAGGATTGGTGTCTAATCGAGGTCGGGCCGTCGCGTACCTAAAACCGAATCTTCTTGATGTTTAGATTTATTCGGATTTTACTTGGGAAAGGGTAGAATGGTAAATATAGGAATAGGCTGAGGTTTGTTTGATACAGGGAGAATATTCGGGGATATGTGGATTCCTTCCTTTCCATATTCTATCGAGCTGGCGATGATGTCAGCATTCTCATGACGTTGACGTTGAGATAAGAACGACGAGTCATTTTAGTCATTACTAACTCTTTCTTTTTTCTTCGGTTATTCTCTACCTATTTTAGAAATATACACATGAATTTTTTTGTAATAACAAACGAGTGAAGAAGAATATCCATAGAGATTGGAATCAAGATATGTAACCAGAAAATTTTAAACATTCATTAAATTTACAGTTTAGAATATATTATATGGTATCATATCATAAATTACATTTTTATCAGAAAAGAAAAAGATAAAGAAGTTTTTGGCAAAAGTGGAGGAATATTCCTCGAGAGTAGGGGAGAAACTAAGCTGGAAAAAAACATATTAAATTGGAAAAAATTGGGAAGGAGAGAATCTTTGGAAGAGTGACATTCACACATATCCAGATCCCCCCGTTTCCTCATGAATTGTTAAATTTTGGCCCTTCACGCTATCGAAGAGCCACCTGCCCCATATCACACCAACCTACTCGCCTCTTTTCACGCGCTTCATTGTGTGTTGTTGTGTTGTGATATATTCAAGCAATTCTCGTGAATACCTGACGATTCTAAATTGGTTGGCGACAAAAACACACACAAAAAAACACACACTATAAAACGGAATTAAGTGTCTAATTTTGAGTATGTATTCTTGAGAAAATTTCTCTAAATAGTTTGGAGATTGAGGTTTTTGTACTGTCTGCTACGGTTACCAAACTGTAGAAACTATTGTGTATCAATAATTAAATTTGGATTTTTAAGGACAATTGTAAAAGCTTATAACTAGGTGATGGATTGAGTTGTGGTAAAGTCAAATTGTTCGAGAGGTCGTAAACAGTGAGAAGCAATTTAAGGAAGATGATAATTATTCATTTGTGATGGTTTCTTTGAGTTATGGTCTTATGGATAATGTCCATGGATGTGAAGACCACCAACATTGTATTAGATAAAAAAAAACTACCACGTGAAAAGTAGTTGATTTTGGGTTCTCATGACTTCTCACAAACTCACGTTTCCATAGCATTGCATGGCAATTTACAATGTGTTGCCCCTCCCTTAGTACTACCAATACTACCATATGAACAACGATCGGGATCAGCAAAATCTATAGCTTTGTAGCCGTCTTCTATGACTCATCTCTTCCACAAAAAGTCATTGACATCAACTAGTCTAAGATGACTGACATACGAAATTGGATCCTATTTTCCACTAGGCCACTCTGAAAAGAAAAAAACACAGATAAAAAGGCCATGCGGCCCATGTCCAACTTTTGGACCAATCTTAAATGGCCTTCACAATGGTTATCATGGCCTTTATTTGATTCAAGTCTGGACTAACTACAACTATGTATACAAAATGTTTATCCACATAGCCCAAAATAAGATATCAAATTGGTTACTTTCATTTTTTTTTACGTGATCGACCTTAAGCTTGTTGTTAGTTTTGGCGTTCGATGAACCACCTCCAAACCAATTATATTCTTCACAAGATTCTCTGCATTTATCCCACAGATGGTAAACAATCTAATCAAATTAAATTCACTTCTTCACCAAAAAAAATAAAATTAAATTCATTGCCCAATTTACACAAATAAAAAGATAGTAACGACCAAGTCCTTTGTATATCCCATTTTCTATTCGGAGCATCCAAACCAAATTTTGTCAATCTAATTTATCTTCTCCTCTCCCGGAGAAGAAGGAAACTTACAATTTACAAAGAACGAGCTTCAATAAAAATTTCCAAAGAAATTACCGTCGGCGAATCGTTAGGCTCGAGAAGAATCACCAAATTCCAAGGGGAGAGAGACTGAATTTTCTTTTGATTCACGTAACAACAACGCTCAGAGACTATGTCGTCGGAGGTGAAACAGCTGATCGTCGTTGCTGAAGGCACCGCCGCTTTGGGTCCTTATTGGCAAACCATCGTCTCCGACTATCTCGAGAAAATCATCAGGTTTTTCTTTTTATGAACCTTGTATCTCTTTTAATCCTCGTTATTTGATTTTCATTCGGAGTTAGGGTTTAGCTGATACCGTTCGAATCAGGCTTTAATTTCAATTGGTTAGATCAAACCTTTGTTTATCCTCTGATTCCACAATGTTTTGTTGTTCGTTGTTAGTACTGTGTTTATGTATTTGATTGTTCTGTGTTTCATATTGAGCAATCACTTTACGTTACCTTATGGTTCCTACATTCTTTTTTTGTGTTAGGACATTGTTTTCGATACAACGCATTCATAAAGCAATGAATTTGTAGTTTCTCACTTCGATCACGTAAAATTGATATTAATATGTGATTACAGAGAATTTAGTATATAATTGCCTGTATAGTTTGTAACTAATCACATTGTTGGCTATTCTTAATATCCACTCAACATAGTATTGTATTTCAAAGTAGCGTTTTTGTATGTTAAAATTTCAATTACATAATCTGTCTATGCATTCTTTGCATTTGTCCAGGTCTTTCTGTGGCAGTGAGTTAAATGGAGAGGTACTATATCTGACTTATCCTCGTTTTTAAGTTTACTCAAGTTTTCATTCTTGAGCAAACAGTTAATCAATGTTTTTGACCAAACTCATATACATTCGTTATCTGTCAAATCATTGCGACACAAAAAATAACAGAGCAAATTGGTAGTTTGATGTGTCTGATCGAGTCTTTATATATTCACTAAACTTGCAGAGGAACCCTGTTTCTACTGTTGAGCTATCACTGGTGATCTTCAATTCTCATGGTTCATATTGTGGTACGTGTTGTGCTTCATCTTGTGATATCCAAATACAAATATTATTTGGGTGCTTTCTCATGGCCCTGGTTACATTAGCTTTTGTTTTAGTAATGTTGTTCTTATCTTTCATTCTTCTTAGCTTGCTTGGTACAACGGAGTGGCTGGACAAGGGATGTTGATATTTTCTTGCATTGGCTTTCTTCCATACAATTTGGTGGTGGTGGTTTCAATGAGGTTGCCACAGCTGAAGGGCTTGCCGAAGCATTGATGGTGGGAAACTTGATCTCTTTTCATCTGTGACACAACTATAAGACATATGTTTGGGCCACTTTCTTTCAAGCTACTTTTGACTAATTTACTTTCTCAATAAAATTAACTTTTTTCTTTCCATGGCTTCATTTTATGTGGTGGTGCTTCTGTCAGCGATTTTCTCGATCCTTAAACCTCACAATTTTCTCTGACTTCATGACACAGATGTTTTCTCCTCCTTCAGGCCAAGCTCAACCAAGTAACGATCTGAAAAGACACTGTATCCTAATCACAGCCAGCAATCCTCACATATTGCCAACACCTGTATATCGTCCACGATTGCAAAATGTGGAACGGAATGAGAATGGTGATGCGCAAGCTGAGAGTCGATTATCAGATGCTGAGACAGTGGCTTCATATTTTGCTAAGGTACTTTTTTTAACTGATTCCCCCAGGTATTACAACTAGCTATAATTACTCCTTTTAATGGGAAATTACTAACCTGCCATATTGGTGTGCAGTGTTCTGTTTCTTTGTCTGTTGTATGTCCAAAGCAGCTTCCAACAATTAGAGCACTATACAATGCGGTGAGACTGCGTGTCTATTTGCTATTCACTAGATGTACATCTATCAAAAGTCTTTCTTTTGTCAGACAGCTCTTTCAAAGGCTGTCTTTATTCTCAATGCTATAAACTGGTGTAATCTTTGTTTTATACTGTTTTAAATGCAGGGAAAGCCCAATCAACAAAGTGCGGACTTGTCAATTGACACGGCTAAGAACACATTCTATCTTGTCCTGATCTCGGAGAATTTTGTGGAGGCATGTGCTGCCTTAAGTCATTCTGCTACAAATTTGCCACAGACTCAGAGCCCTGTGAAAGTGGACAGGGCCACTGTTGCTCCATCTATTCCAGTCACTGGGCAACCTCCAGCTCCTGTGTCATCAGGTTCTTCTACTGACAACATCCATTTTTCTTAGTCCAACTATCTTGATTTTTCTTTGTGCTTCTTTGGATTCTATCCTGCTTCTCTATATGAAGATCTCTTTTTGTATGATTTTCAGCCAATGGACCTATTCAGAATCGGCAACCAGTTTCTGTTGGACCAGTTCCAACTGCTACTGTGAAAGTTGTAAGTCTATTTGATCTTTTTAGTCAGTTGGAGGAGTCAGCTCTATCTATTGGCAACCGACTCTTGTATGTTTTATAAGAATTATTTACTAGATATTAGCCGAAAATGAATTGTAAATTTATTCTCTGGTGCTTGATAAGACATTACAAATTTTTATGTGTTAATCAACTAGATTTAATGTTAAGTTCATATGAATATCCCATTTGTGAAATAATATTGTATACTCAATCAGCTTATTAGATAGCATATCTTCACATTAGTAGAAGCCTGTTAATCAGATTTTTGGAATGAAATTGCAGGAGCCTAGCACCGTAACTTCTATGGCACCAGTTCCTAGTTTTCCCCATATCCCGGCTGTAGCTCGGCCTGCTACACAAGCAATTCCTTCGATTCAAACATCTTCAGCATCACCAGTTTCTCAGGATATGGTCAGCAACGCCGAGAATGCACCAGATATTAAGCCTGTGGTGGTCAGTGGAATGACGCCACCATTGCGTACTGGTCCTCCTGGTGGAGCCAATGTAAATCTGCTTAATAATCTTTCTCAAGTCCGACAAGTCATGAGCTCTGCAGCTCTGGCAGGTGCAGCCTCATCGGTTGGGCAAAGTGCGGTTGCAATGCATATGTCAAATATGATATCAACAGGAATGGCTACATCTTTGCCTCCTTCACAAACTGTGTTTTCAACTGGACAGCAGGGAATTACTTCAATGGCTGGTTCGGGTGCACTAATGGGATCTGCACAAACGGGACAAAGCCCGGGTCCTAATAATGCCTTTAGTCCTCAAACAACGTCAAATGTCGCTTCAAACCTTGGTGTTTCACAACCAATGCAAGGGATGAACCAAGGAAGTCATTCTGGAGCAATGATGCAAGGTGGAATTTCCATGAACCAAAACATGATGAGTGGTCTTGGTCAAGGAAATGTCTCCTCTGGAACAGGTGGAATGATGCCTACTCCAGGAGTTGGCCAACAAGCGCAATCAGGAATACAACAACTTGGTGGCAGTAACAGCTCAGCTCCTAATATGCAGCTATCACAGCCATCATCGGGGGCTATGCAGACTTCACAATCCAAATATGTGAAAGTCTGGGAGGTAATGTCAGTTTATCTTGTCTAAAATAACGGTGATCTTGTGCTAACTTTTACTTACATTTTCAAATTCATGCAGGGAAATTTATCTGGGCAAAGGCAAGGGCAGCCTGTTCTTATCACCAGACTTGAGGTGTGTTTAGGGGCACTTACTATGCACTTTTCTTTCCCCTTTTCTGAATTTACTGGGATCACATGCTTAAGCACATCTTCCTCTGTAGAACTTTGTTGAATTGTTCCAAGTAGATATTAACTAACGTCTTTGTTTATATTTGACAGGGTTACCGAAGTGCTTCTGCCTCTGATTCGTAAGTTTATAACTAATTGAAATATGAAAACTGCTTCCTTACTAAACCTTGTCAGGAGAGCAGTCGACTCCTTAAGAAATGATTGTAGCTGCTAAACTAATTTTTGCTTTCTCTTTTTGTGCATCTCCCCAGGTTGGCAGCAAACTGGCCACCAACTATGCAGATTGTTCGTCTCATATCCCAGGACCATATGAATAACAAGTAATATCTTCGTGCTATATCCTTCCTTATTCCAAATGGCTCATGGGTGGATGTTGATTTCATGCCACTAAATATTTCACCTGACTTTGCATCAGGCAATATGTTGGCAAAGCTGACTTCCTTGTGTTTCGGGCCATGAGTCAACATGGGTTCTTAGGACAACTTCAGGATAAAAAGCTTGTGAGTATTGTTGATAATTTATGCCACTTGTCTCCTTTTCCTTATTGTTTCACTACAAATTTAATAACAAAATGATGAATGGTGTTTACTGGTTTATTAGATATTAGGATGAATTAGATGTTAAGAATGAAAATCTTTGAAAAAATATATGTACTTACATCTGTAAACATGTTCTCGGTGAATCTATCAATCTCTTGCTATGTTCACCATACACTTAACGATGCCTACGCTTGTATGTAGCCTTGTTTTGATTAGCCTAATCGTGTGCCATACTATTGTCATTTTCACGCTTAGCTTTTGTGGAGTTGTATATGATAACTTTGTCATCCTCCGTATTGCAGTGTGCAGTCATCCAGTTGCCATCACAGACGCTTCTTCTCTCTGTCTCTGACAAGGCTTGCCGCTTGATTGGAATGCTTTTCCCAGGGGTAAGGAAGTACTAAGTTTAAGGTGTCTATATATGTTTTGCTTCACATTAGTGACTCTTGAGGGTTGTTTTGTTTACTCCTAGGATATGGTTGTGTTTAAACCACAAATTCCAAATCAGCAACAGCAGCAGCAACAACAACTCCACCAGCAACAACAACAACAACAGCAGATCCAGCAGCAGCAGCAACAACAACAACACCTCCAACAGCAACAGATGCCACAACTCCAGCAACAACAACAACAACACCAGCAGCAACAGCAACAGCAGCATCAATTGTCACAGCTCCAACATCATCAGCAGCAACAACAACAACAGCAGCAACAACAGCAGCAGCATCAATTGACACAGCTTCAACACCATCATCAGCAGCAGCAGCAGGCGTCGCCGCTGAATCAGATGCAGCAGCAGACTTCGCCGCTCAATCAGATGCAGCAACAGACTTCGCCTCTGAATCAGATGCAGCAGCAACAGCAGCCTCAACAGATGGTAATGGGTGGTCAAGCTTTTGCACAAGCCCCTGGAAGATCACAACAAGGTGGTGGTGGAGGGCAGCCTAACATGCCTGGAGCTGGCTTCATGGGATAAATAAAAATATCAGCTTCAGTGCTAATTAATTAGATTTATCATAACTTAACATTCTTTCTTTCTTCTTTGGTCAACTCGATCGTCGCCATGGTTTTAGACTCTGTTTAGTTGTCCTTTCTGTTCTTTTGAGCCTGAAAATGGCATGTCCTATTCTGTATGGGTCTGACCATTTAGCTACGGCACCAAACTATTTTGTCATTTTCTTAAGATAAATAGAAAAAAAGTGGATGATTTCTATTTTGTTGGTGTTTCTATATGCTGATAATAACTTGTTATCTAGCTTTTTATTTGATTGACAAGGAAATAAAGGATCAAACCCATTTCATAGTTGGGTCATGATTGGACTTTGTGTTTTATTTGCAGGTAAGAAATATACATTTCTATTAGAAAAGGTTTATGGTTGATAGTTAAACAAACTTATCTAAATATACCATTTCCAACTGCATATTGCATCAGAGAATTACTTGCTCAAAATTACATCATTGACAAACTAGGATTTTTTAAATCTTTTAAGTTTAAATTATCATCATAAATCAAATTTCATTTTGAAAACCAAGAAAATAGAAACCCGTAAACCTTACACAAAAATGCTTCTCATGTTGTTGTAGCTGTTTTCTTATTTTTCTCTTTTGGAACAGATCATCTTTTGTTTTAGTTCCGATAAAGTCATAAGTATAATTTGGAACAAATACTGTTATCATAACATCCTTGAAATTTAGAAATAAATTATAGCTTGACCACCAAAACTATTTGATAAGTTGTTGTCTAGAAACAAAAGCATAATTATTAATATTTTGATAAGACGTAGTAACTATGACGCGCACTAATTCGAAATCGACAGTGCTTTTTGGAAATCAAAGACAACAAACATGACTTCTCTTCGATTTCCACTCTAGCTAGAGCTCACTCATTGAGTCATTGTTCGAATCGAGGTGAGTAACTTTGAGGTGGAGGGTCCCTTTCACGTGGCACATAAATATGGTAAAACTTTGTACCAATTTCAAGCCATGATACGATTCATCGCACCCGTAGATTTTCTCCATCGAATCATCATGAGAACAAAATAACCAAAGTCCCTTTTCTTAAAAGATGAGAGACCGATAGAAATCAAAGAAAATGCCAGCACTGAACTTTTTCTCTAATTTTTTTAATCCTCCTAAGCTTAGACTTGAGAGTAATGCACCATTAAGTGGGATCTTTAAAAGCAAAGATGCAAATTTGATTATATATAAAAACTGAAAAGTTGATTTTTAAAATTTCCCACTTTTTTAATTTAGGGAATTGGGATTGTCTAAATAGGGACACTTTAACTCTTTGTGGGTGGGTGGGTTGGTGTGGGCTAGACACTCTTTTATTTTCTCAAAGGTTATATGAAAAATGGTAGGTATATCACATATCTCAATGATAAATCATAAATGTCACAAATTGGTCTTCGAAGAGTCCAATTACTTGGAGTGTCTAAAATAGTGAGATTATGATGGATTGGTTTATTATTATTTTGCGTGTACCCTTGTTTTTTTTTTGAAGACTCAAACGTAAACGGAATGAAACAATCGTGGGTTATATGACAGAGACTATAGAAAACAAAAAATATCGAAGAGAAATAGATGGACTATGGAGATGAACTATTAGTGATCTCACTTCTCACGTTGGATATTGCTTCAAATTGTGAGAGTATATATATTGGTAACATTTTTATGCTTATACATTTCTTGGATTGGACAGTTTTACACGTATCGAAACTTTGATCAACTTCTCTACTTTTAAATGATCACAGTGCGGAAAATTTAAAGTTCCTTTACATGAATATCCCACATAAAATAAACAGGGAAAAAAAGAAGAGCCCAACAAGTGACATTAATTTAAGATCTTAAAGAAAATTACATAAACTTTATTATTATAGCAAAAAAATAAAACTCAAAACACCCTTAAAAGCGCCTAGTTGTCCACATTTTTAGGGAACTGAGATTGTCTCACTACACTTGCAAAAAAGACACGCAATGGTCTCTAGTTCTCCGGTTTCTCCGTCTAAGGTATTTCTCCATATATCATTCACCTTTTCATTTTTTTTCTTTTCTTATTAGTAGCATGTGCTTGCAGGAAACTGACCGGAAGTCCGGCGAGAAATGGACGGCGGAAGATCCATCACGGCCAGCCAAGTGGTGGTACTCCACCTTCCACACCGTCACCGCCATGATTGGCGCGGGAGTCCTCAGCCTTCCTTATGCCATGGCTTACCTTGGCTGGTACGGATACTCTTTCGTCAATCATATTTACAAATTTTATGGCCTATATGTGTGTAAAATTAAAACATGCAAGTAAATGAAAAGTCAAATCTATGCAGATGATTTATAACTAGCTGTAATTAAACTCATATTTCAAAAGATTCACAGAACATGCAAAAAGAAAAAGGAAAAAAATCGTTTTTTTGGTTTGAAAAATAAAAAATGATGTGATGTGTGGTGAAAACAGGGGACCAGGGACCTTTGTGTTGGCAATGACGTGGGGACTGACCCTAAACACTATGTGGCAAATGGTGCAGCTCCATGAGTGTGTACCGGGAACCCGGTTTGACCGGTATATCGATCTAGGCCGGTATGCTTTTGGCCCAAAACTTGGCCCATGGATCGTCCTCCCTCAACAGCTAATCGTCCAGGTCGGCTGCAACATCGTTTACATGGTGACAGGAGGCAAGTGCTTGAAGCAGTTCGTGGAGATCACTTGTTCCACCTGTACACCGGTACGACAGTCGTACTGGATCCTCGGCTTCGGTGGAGTCCATTTCATTCTCTCCCAGCTCCCTAACTTCAACTCCGTTGCCGGAGTCTCCCTGGCTGCCGCCGTCATGTCTCTCTGGTCACTCTCACCACCTTATCACCACAATATTATTTTACCGTGTTGAATCAACTTAAAATTTGTTAAGAGATCGTATTTTCAGTTTTTGGAAAAACATGACATAAATTACATGAACTATAGTAAGAGAAACTGGTATAACATACACAAAAATGCTTAAACTGGTATAATCATTGGCCTAGAACTAATTTATCTTTATTATATTTTAAAATCAATTGAAGATCTACGTAAGTTGGATTAGCCTTGTCATCGAGTATAGGATCCTATTCTCATCCAAAAAAAAATTTCTTAGCGCAAACTTGGACGTTTACAAATTTCTATTTTATATAACAATTAATTCAGAATTTATGCTTTTATATATCAACCAAATATCTAAGTTAGTAAAAGTAATGAAACGATAGGATTTTGTCATTTATGTACACAATGTTTCTAGAAGAAAGTAAACGTAAAATTTACATGAACTTGTTACAAAAATGTCGTTGTTAACCAACTATGTATACCAATTTTATACGAGCCAAAATCATGCATAGTAGAATACTTCTAGAATGATTCAGTCAAGAACTTAACGCTGATCTTTGAAAAAACAATAATTAACTAGCCAACTAGGTCAAGACTGATGAGACTTTGTGAAAATTGTTATTTATATACTGTAGCTACTCGACGATAGCTTGGGGAGGAAGTATCGCACATGGAAGAGTGCCTGACGTGAGCTATGATTACAAGGCGACGAATCCGGGTGACTTCACATTCCGAGTCTTTAATGCGTTAGGTCAGATCTCATTCGCTTTCGCTGGCCACGCTGTGGCTCTAGAGATTCAAGCCACGATGCCTTCCACTCCTGAGAGACCATCCAAGGTGCCCATGTGGCAAGGAGTGATCGGAGCTTACGTGGTCAACGCCGTTTGCTATTTTCCTGTGGCTCTGATATGCTATTGGGCCTTTGGTCAAGACGTGGACGACAATGTGCTGATGAATCTACAGAGACCAGCTTGGCTCATTGCTGCTGCTAATCTCATGGTTGTTGTCCATGTCATTGGTAGCTACCAAGTGTTTGCTATGCCTGTCTTTGATCTTTTGGAGAGGATGATGGTTAACAAATTTGGTTTTAAGCATGGAGTTGTTCTGAGGTTTTTCACTCGAACTATTTATGTCGGTAAGACTTTAATTTACTGATGTTCCTCATGCATGAGATAGTAAATATTTGTCTAATTAAGTAAAAGCTAATTATAAATTGAGTATTTGCGATTGGAAATTTTCAGCATTTACATTGTTCATTGGAGTGAGTTTCCCCTTCTTTGGAGACCTTCTAGGCTTCTTTGGAGGATTTGGTTTTGCACCTACTTCTTTCTTCGTAAGTCCATTTTTAAGATAGACTACATTAATGTTCAAAGTTATGAATATAAGTAATTTGATAATCTTTGTATGCATATATGATTGATCATGATGCTTCATGCAGCTCCCAAGTATAATGTGGCTTATCATCAAGAAACCAAGGAGATTCAGCGTCACCTGGTTCGTCAATTGGGTAAACATCTATATCTTTCGATACTTATGTATATTCTTGCGACGATGAACAATATCTAGACAGTTGATCTATATATATCTTTGGGCAGATCTCCATTATCGTAGGAGTGTTCATAATGTTAGCGTCAACAATTGGAGGGTTGAGGAACATCATTGCAGATTCTTCTACTTATAGTTTCTACGCTTAATATTGAATAGATCTTGTACACTAAAGCATGAATCATTGGATCATCTAAATTAAAAAGTGTAGGAATAAATCATCTAAATTAACTGATGGTCGGATCGAGTTAGAGAGTGATGTATAATGCTACTTGTTCAATAAGACATATTACTAGTAGATGTGTATTATGTTGCATCATATGTGGTCTTCTTAACATCAAACCTAAGATCCTCTACACTTGTCCTAGTCTTTCTATTTCTTATCTTACAAATAATTTTGTTATACGATAATAAAACAAAACCACATTTTGTATCTCATTGAGTCAAATCCTTGCAAAACATTTCAAAATCCAAATGACTCCAAAAAACAAAAGAGGATTAAAACTGATTACCAAAAAAACTTTATTGAAGTCAGATGGCTGCTTCAGCACATTTCAATGTTTTCACTGTAGACAATCAAACTCTCAGATTTGTTTTGTAATCACTTGTGTAAATGTCTAATAAACAAAATTAAATGTCTAATAAACTATGGATAGTAACGTTCTTCCTCTTCATCAGTCTCCCTACAAACCTGCACTTTTTTTAACAAAAACTATAGCGTAAGACAGAAGACTGTGGTGGAAAAGAAATTGATGAACATCAGAAATAGATTAAGATTTAGAAACATTACCATAAGAAAGCATTAAGCCTCAACAGAAGTAAGATACGATTGGATGCCAAAAATGATGAAAAGCATTCCACCAGAAAGAGCCACCTGCAACAACAACATTACACGACCCAAGTTTTAGCTTTTGATGAGTCGTTTAATCTCAAATGTAGAAAGGGATAATGAGAGATATTTACTATTCTTTCGGAAATTTGAGACGCTAAGCTCTTTCCTCCAATTACAGCAGCAGTGGTGCACAAAAACTGTGCCCTGTATAGGCATACTATTTAGTCAGTAACGTCGCTTCAAACATATTACTTTTGTGATGCAGACACAAAATGATTGTAGCAGTTTTGCAGTGAAACTTACACAACTCCACCAAGGACCACCCCAAATGGATTTTCATCTGCAGCTAAACCAATTGTAGCAAGCTAGACAAGAGAGTTATGGTGAGTATGTGAAGCATTTAAGATTGAATCAATTCGAGTAAGTAAAAGTTACCTGACTCTTGTCACCCCATTCTCCAAAGAAATTAATCGAAAAAGCCTGCAAGTAGAGAGGGGAAATATGAAGTTAGTTCAGAAAAGTCTACTGCTTTTGTGAGCAAATTCTGTTTTAGTTACCTTGAGAAAAATTGGAGAGAAAAATTGCGTGAGGAACGCCCTATTCTGCTTTTTGTTTTCATCTTCTCTCTACAAGGACAACAAATGATTTGAAAACTTAGCACAGGCAATTTCCACTTGCAGTCTCTGATCTTGTCGTTTTGGTTCAATACCTTACTACTGTCTTTTGGAGATTTACCATTAGCCTTCAAATCAGCATCCTATAATTAAAACACAAGAACGTCAAGCCACAAAAGCATTTATCTAAACGTGAGAGCGAACATGCAGAAAGAAGAAACAAACCAGTTCTGCTTCGACTTCAGCCAATTCTTCCGAACCCCTGCCAACAAAGTCAGATAATCTGAATATCTTGGATTAAATCATCCTTATGACAACAAAATATGATGAAGAAGTATTACCCTCCTCCTTCTTTGAAACCGTCCCACAAAGACCATAGCCCAAAACCAAAGAACAACAATGTTGTTATGTGATGAGTCCATTTGCGAGAGATCTGAAGGTGAGGGTTTGAATCAGTATTTACTATTTAGTAAGAAAAAAAGGCTTATGTAGAAATACAAAATAAGTTGAAGCCATACCAGATTAGGAGCAGCCCATCCAAGAGTAGCAGAGAGGATAGTCATAACCTAAGAATTAAACAAAGACATAAGCTTCAAAATCTATGGAGAGAGGTCACTGAAACCAATAGGTCAAAGCATTCAGAAAAACTTACAATCAGAGCCGATAAACAACCAGCCAACACAAGTCTCCTAGGATAACGCATAGCCAAAATCTGATATGACAAAAAAAAAAAAGAGTTTAAGCTTGCAAAATCAAGATAACAACAGAAGTATCTTACACACCTTCAAAGAGCCTGTGGCAGATTCTAAACTACCAAAACACTATGAAACTGAATGGCAATATAAAAGCTACAGACAAAGGATCCAAAGATGCCATCTAGATTCTTAATCAGGAAAAGGCAATCCAATAAGTAAGACTTTAGACTTCGATTCATGTAAAAGCCATTGACTTCATCGACCTTAAACCCTCAATAGATTACATGAAGCAACAAAATCTAAAACTAAAGCGAAGAGGAGACGAAACACTTACTGCTGCAGCGAAAAACGTCTTGTCACCAATCTCCGATACAAAGGTCATAGCAAGTGACTTCGTAAAACCCTATAAAACCCCAACAATCATAAACCCAGATTAGCTCCACAACGATTCTTACGAGTTTACTCCCCAGAAAACATTAATCTTTTACTCTACCTGCAAAACCGAGCTCATGGCTGCCGAATTATAAAATCGACGGCGAATTAGCTACGAAGGAGAAGAAAAAAACGAAACTTTCGATTTTTCTCCGGCTGTGTTACAAAGAAGACGGAGTGATCAATCGCCGGAGTTAATTAACAGTCGTCGAGAGAGAGCAAATAGACGAGACGAACATTCGCTGAAGAGCTAAAAGATGAATCCTTTTTTTTTGGGGATTGTAGGTGAATTTGATTCTGATTCTTTAACCCTTAAGATCTTACCACGTGGATTGATAACAACCAACGATTTTAATGTGTGGGACCCAGAAAACCCAACTTGAGTTTAGAAGATGTTAATTTGTTCCCTTGTGTTGTTGTTTGCGACTTGCGTCACTTGCTCGAGCAAAACAATAAAGACTTTTACTTCTTTGATAACTAACTTGTCGCGATCACGATTGAGACGTAACGTTTAGAATAGTATAACACGTAAGTTTTTGAGAGATGCTCAAAACTGATTGGGTATTTTAGTATTTTTCGCTTATCTCAACTAAATTTTATTTCGTTTTATCCTACTATTTTATACAAATAAAAAAAAATTGACCGATTTCTGATTGGTGGCGAATTGATTCGCAAACGTATGTAATTATATTTGATTTGATCCAACTGTACTTATATTAATATTAATTTATTTAATTCTAAAATTGATGAATAACTAAAATCAGGTGGCAATATTCTATCTATCTCAACTGCATATCATGTTAAGCTGAGATTAGAAGTGTATTTTAGAATTTATAGTTTAGATTTAGGCAGCAAGGTTAATGAGTTAATGTAGTAGACTTGGGGTATGAAATGGCCCAAACATCCAAGTTAAAAGCCTAGATAAGAGTTACCCACAGGCCCATGAGGGACCATAAATTCACCATTTTTAAGTCAGCAAATTCCTCCACATTGTTAATACCTTAACATGATATGCATATGTATGTTTTTTTGTTGTTGTCAGATTGCGTATGTATGTATTGGTTTACAGTTATAGCTTTCTTTTTAGGTTAATTGTTTAGTATCATATAGCTTTATAGACATAGGTCTGGATAAAATGAAATAAGTGAGCTGTTATAATTTGAATGAAAGTCATCATTAACAAAGCTAAGCTCATAGCCAAATAAAATTTGTCAAAGTGCGAAGATGTGAAACACTCAAAAGTGGCTGACTTAATAAAATCTAAAACAACAATCTCCACACTAACCGCATTGAGATCATAAAACAAGTTTATTTAAATCCTCACACTTAAAGAGGATGAAGAAACCTCCTCTTCCTCTTTAACCATTTATCTAATCTTTGGATTAATTCTTCAAGAAGAGATACTTACTTATATAAATCTCCTCGAAATCTGCAAACCCCCAAAACACAGCTTGTCTTTGTTTTAATTAAAAGAAGCTTTTGTCTCATTTTCCCTTCCCCACCAAACACACTTTTGTCTTCTCTTTAATAAACCTCATTCACTTCATCTTCTTCACTGTTAACGGTCGGAATCTAAAAAATGTCTCCTAACTACTCCTTCTTCTTCTTCATCTTCTTCCTCACTTCACACTCTTCTGTTTTCTCCAGAATCTTACCAGAGACCTCCACAACCACTACCTCAATTCTCAATGTCGCTGACTCCATCCACAGAACCAAGTATACGTCGTCGTTTCGGTTAAACCAGCAAGAAGAACAGACTCACTCTGCTTCTTCTTCTTTCAGCTTGCAGCTTCATTCACGAGTTTCCGTCCGAGGAACTGAACACTCAGACTATAAGTCACTCACACTAGCCAGACTCAACCGTGACACAGCCCGAGTCAAATCTCTCATAACCCGTTTAGATCTAGCCATCAACAACATATCCAAAGCAGATCTCAAACCCATCAGCACAATGTACACCACTGAGGAACAAGATATCGAAGCTCCTTTAATCTCCGGCACGACTCAAGGAAGTGGCGAGTACTTCACACGCGTCGGTATCGGAAAACCGGCGCGTGAAGTTTATATGGTTCTAGATACTGGAAGTGACGTGAACTGGCTACAATGTACTCCTTGCGCTGACTGTTACCACCAAACCGAACCAATCTTCGAGCCATCGTCGTCTTCTTCTTACGAGCCTCTCTCTTGTGACACTCCACAGTGCAATGCCCTTGAAGTCTCAGAATGTAGAAACGCCACGTGTCTTTACGAGGTTTCTTACGGTGATGGTTCTTACACCGTTGGAGATTTCGCCACCGAGACTCTCACAATCGGCTCAACTCTAGTTCAAAACGTCGCCGTTGGTTGTGGACACAGCAACGAAGGGTTGTTCGTCGGCGCCGCCGGTTTACTTGGACTCGGCGGTGGTTTGTTAGCTCTTCCGTCGCAGCTCAACACGACGTCGTTCTCGTACTGTCTCGTTGACCGTGACTCAGACTCGGCTTCGACCGTGGATTTCGGGACTTCTCTTTCTCCTGACGCCGTCGTGGCTCCGTTGCTACGTAACCACCAGCTCGACACGTTTTACTACCTAGGCCTCACCGGAATAAGCGTCGGCGGCGAGTTGCTTCAGATTCCTCAGTCTTCTTTCGAGATGGACGAGTCAGGCAGCGGTGGGATCATCATCGACTCAGGAACCGCCGTGACTCGTCTCCAGACCGAAATCTATAACTCGCTTAGAGACTCGTTCGTGAAAGGAACGTTGGACTTGGAAAAAGCAGCCGGGGTGGCGATGTTTGACACGTGTTATAACCTTTCGGCTAAGACGACGGTAGAAGTCCCGACCGTGGCTTTTCATTTCCCCGGCGGGAAGATGTTGGCTTTGCCGGCGAAGAACTACATGATTCCGGTTGACTCGGTGGGGACATTTTGTTTGGCATTTGCACCGACGGCGAGTTCACTAGCGATTATCGGAAACGTGCAGCAACAAGGGACACGTGTCACTTTCGATTTGGCAAATTCTCTCATTGGATTCTCGTCTAATAAATGCTAAGCTGTTTTCATCAAAAAAAACAAAAATGCTAAGCTGTTTTTTCTATAAATATATTTGAGTTACAATGAAAAGGAAAAGTCACTTAAAAGATAGTAATGTTAAGTTAGAGTACTGTACTACTGTTTGGTTGTGTTTGTTTCTTGTACTTGTTGTTGCAATGCATAGAGTGAAAAAGAGTAAAAAAAAGATGGAATTTGTTTTTGCTAATTTTATGATTAAAGAGTAGAACAATGAATCTTGAGGGGCCTTGTTACAGGTCACATCACACACGAATGAATGACTCCTTCTTTTCTATGACGCATGAATACTCGTAGTGTTGAGAGTTAAAGCCCAAATACAATGTGTGATCGAAGAAGTTAAGCCCAAATACAATATGTGATGTGATACAAAATAACAAAATCTTTGTAAACCAAGAAACGAATGATTGAAAATACAATCTCTTATATGAGTTATGATCATGAAAGTGTAATCCCTAGTACTAACTGATATGAAACAAAGAAAAAAGTGATATGTTTATGGAAGATGAATTTACACAAAACTAAATTAACTCTGGTGATATTCTATTGGATATGTTTAATGAACTCTAATCATTCTATGTAAACAGTATTTTTTAAAAGAGTAACATGGCACAGAGATTTATATTATCAAAAGAGAAAGAAAAAAACATGGCACAAAGAGAGGTGGCGAAGTCATGGTGCCACTACTTGCCATCACAACATATGAAGTGGCAGCTATGGGTTCAATCATTTTGTCCTTAAAAAAAAGCTTTATTTTCCTTTCTCCTTTTTATATGTCAACCTTTTACTTTCTCCTTTGTTCATCCAAAAACATTCTCTTACTTTTACAGTTTCATGCTAGACATAAAACTTATGCCATAAGAGCAAAAAACCTGGATAAAATTCAATGTTTTTGTTAATATTTTCACAATTAAAATAGTGGTATATTTGTTGACAGAAAAAACAAAGAGTCGTAGATTCAATAGATGATTTTGACCGGTTCTTTTAAATATCTGAATAATGAGGTATACAATTCATACGTACATTAAACAACGTCCAAGCAAAAAAAAGAAGAAGAATACATAATTATATAATACAATTTATATCAAACATTTACCACACTTCCCTTGTAGGTGAATTTATAAAAACTTTGACATAAAGTTTGAGAAAACTATATGCAATTTTTCTGTTATATGCATTAAAGGTCCATTTCCAAATAACAAACAGAAATAAAGCAACGAACCAAAAAAGAAAAGAAATAATTTTGTGATAGGAAAATTAAAAAGAAAAAAACGTGAATAGTTACGGAGGGAGAAAGTGTGATCTGAAAACGACCACTGCTTATCCAATAAAAAGGAAGAAGACGAAGAAGAAGAAGAACCGCTCTGACAAAACTTCTTTGCCTCACTCTCTTCTCTCATCGTTTTTCATATTTCTTCTTTGATTCACGTTTCTTTTCTTTTCCTCTCATTGACTATTCTCCCTCACTTCTCTCTCTCTCAACTCTTGTGATATTTATTCAAAGATGCTTCCATGAAATTTGGTTTTGGTCAGTGAGTGAATCTTCTCTTCTTACTCCATCATGAGTGACTCCACTAACAGCGTCTCTCCTTCCTCTGATTACGCCTCCATCTCCTCCGGCGACCAGGTTCTCCACCCTTACTCAATTTCGATCTGGGCACGAATCTCTTTCTCTTATAATTTCTGTACAAGCGAAGTTGTTATGAGAATCCCTTTCTGGGTTTTGCTTTTTAGAACATAAAGTCATTTCCTTTACGAGTGTGATCTTGATGAACTCATATCTGGATTTGTTCCTTACATGTTAAGAGCGATTGGTTACTTTGGCTTTGTAACTTTAATCACGGGTCAGTCGCAAAGTTTTTTCTTTTTGATAGAAAATGTGTCTTGTGTGAGTTTGATCACTTTATGTATTTGCATTGTACTGATATGAAGTTTCAGAGTCGTTGCTTATGTTAAAGCATAGCTTTTTGTAGGTCTCAGACTCGTCCATGATGTAATTTGAATGAATCAATGTTTTCATTTTGATTTGCAGAGTCTTCAGCGGAGTCGAAGGAGTGGAGATGGAAACCGAGCCGTTGTGCGTGAGTCCCGCCATTGGCATGATGTATTCTGGTCAGCCATCTTTGTGATCCACTTGATTTGTTTGGGATTTGTGCTCGCGGTGCTTGGACTCAATAGGTTTAGAATATCAGATAGGTTAAACATCGATAGGTACACTCAAGGGTTCTTGGAGAATCATAAAGGTCTAACAGAGGATTACTGGCCTCTCTATGCTGTTGCTGGTGGCATTGGAGTCTTTATCAGTTGGGTTTGGTCATTGCTGCTTGGCTCTTACGCCAATGAGATGATGAAAGTTTCGGTTCACATCTTAACAACCTATCTAGCTGTAGTTAGTGTACTATGTTTCTGGTGCAGACTGTTCTTTTGGGGCGGTGCATTCGCTGTTGGATCTCTGTTGCAGTTCTTGTATGTTATTTCAGTTATAGACAGGTGCGTCCGAGGTTGAACTGGTTGAACTATGACTGAACCCCTATGGTCAAATGGCAACAACTTTTTAGTTCTGATGATTTGAGTTGTTCATGTGTAGACTTCCTTTCACAATGCTGGTCCTACGGAAAGCGCTGAAATTAGTCTGGGGACTTCCTAAGGTGATAATGGTGGCACATGCTTTCACAGTAGTCATGCTTTTGTGGATGTCTCTATGGTCTTTTGGAGCAGCTGGTGTTGTGGCATCGAGCATGGGCGATGAGGGACGATGGTGGCTTCTTGTGGTGAGCTGGCAAGTTTTGCATTTTTACTCACGGTTTCTGTTTTCTGCTTTAAGTGTCTGAAAGTAAACATGTTTAGAATTCACTCAATCATTGGAACATATAATATATATGCAGGTTCTTTCGGTTAGCTTATTCTGGACAGGCGCTGTGCTATGTAACACTGTCCATGTTATAGTTTCTGGGATGGTGTTTCATGTTCTCTTTCACTGTGGTCAAGAAGAGTCATCATCGTTGCCTCCTAGCTCTTTGGTAGACTCACTTAGGTATGCCGTGACAACATCTTTTGGGAGCATATGTTACGGTTCACTCTTCACTGCTGCCATTAGAACACTTCGCTGGGAGGTAGTCTCCAGCATCCTTTGCTGTTCGTAAAACATTATCATTGCTCCTCTTGTTAATAACATTAGTCTGCAACTTTCTTTTGCAGATAAGGGGATTCCGGTCCAAGATTTGTGGAAACGAATGTTTACTTTGCTGCGTTGATTTCCTGTTTCATCTAGTTGAAACACTAGTTCGTTTTTTTAACAAGTATGCATACGTCCAGGTATATATATAAATATAGACAGTTTTTAAACAAGCTCATCATCTCCCTCCTATGAGCAATGAGACTCAGAATGAAAAAAACGTTTGGTTAATTATCAGATTGCAGTGTATGGAAAAGGATTCAACAAATCAGCAAGAGACGCATGGGAATTGTTTCAGTCGACAGGTGTAGAGGCACTTGTTGCATATGACTGCTCTGGTGCTGTACTTCTGATGGGAACCATCTTTGGAGGACTCATCACAGGCTCTTGCATTGGTATATGGGCTTGGATCAAGTACAGTGACCGAGTTATAATGGTTGCATCTACGGCTATGTTGATGGGAATGGTTCTTGTGAGTTTTCTTTTGTGCACTCTTTTAGTCACCCAAAAAATTACATGACCAACTTGTTCACTTTGTTTCATTGATCCAATGTGGTGTTCAGGTGGGTTTAGGAATGGTGGTAGTCGAAAGCGCTGTGACATCGATATACATATGTTTTGCTGAAGATCCTTTGTTGATTCAGAGATGGGATGCTGATTTCTACACTGAGATGTCTGAGGTGCTTCACCGTCGTCTCCAACATCGTAGCTCGCGAGCCCGTGAAGTTTTGACGACCGCTTGATTAGCCTATGCCTCCTCTTGGAAAATAGGAGATATAACTGTAGAATATTATGCTATTAGAGGGTGCTAAAAGCGGGCTAACCCTTGTGGCTAAAATTATTTTGTCAAATGATTTATGCTTTCTATTTGTTGAATCATGAATAGGAGGCTGTGGGCGTTTGTATCAAAATCTAATGTATTGATTTTTGTGTTTATTAGAAAAACAAAATCAATTGAATAGAACAAAGTTGATCTAGAGGGGTTGGATAAAGTTTGAAACAAGAACTAGTCAGAAGACCAAACATAGCCACACGCATTTCACTCTATCTCAAATAGTTTCACTAAGGGAGTAGTGTTAGCATTAGTAAACTAAGAAGAATGTATAAGGTTTGGAACAACAGAAAGTGTAAAAAAGGTAATACAATTTTACTAACAAAAATAGTTGCAGTTCATAGCCAGCAACCAAAATGGCGTTTTACACAAACAAACCAAATAAATTGCAGAGAACACGAATAATAGAAACTTAACTTAACGATCATACATATGAAAAAAAAACAATTCAGGATTGTGCTGCTGTGGAACCATCGATGGAATTAAGTGCTTGATTTGCAAAATAACGAACATCAACATCAGGGTCTTCGCTCAGGTCCACCAAACACTGACGGATTGTTTTGTCCACCACCTACAAATTTTTGACACGGCAAAAACATTAAAATTCAACAATTTCCATTAGTTTTCGATATAACTGAGTTATGTTTGTTATGATCGTACTGATTGGTCGACTATGGGGATGAGGGATTGCAGAAGTTTGGCAACGTTGAACTTGATGTTTGGAACTCTGCAGAGATAAGAGGTGTGCAACAACAACACATTAAAAACTAAGAAGTGTTCTTAAACTAGTTTGGCTTATTCATATCCTCTAATCTATCTATTGTACCTGTCTTTTGATGCTTCAACAACCACAGGAAGAAACTTAGAGCATGTGATTTCTGATCCCATTACAGGCGCCATGAGAGATATTGCGCGTAGAACCATCATCCTGTGTAGGTAGTGCGGATTGTTGACCATGTCCAATACCTGTTTATATGATAAAGGTCAATCTGGAGATCTCAATATTTGCAGCTTTAGTGATATCCAAAGAAAAGGGACCAAAGCTGGAGATTAGATGTTATAGGTGAGGTACTTGACATAGATCAACAATAAGATAAACAGACAGATGGTTTTAGTATAAAATGCTCAAAGAATACCTGGGGAACTAAGTGCTGCATTGCCCATTCAGGACCAAACTCCTCTGCGAGGCGCTTTAGGTTGTTTGCTGCAGCTTCGCGGATAGAGTAGACCTGAAGGAGGAGAACAGTGTCAATATCTACAATAACAAGTGAATGAGAAATTTATGCAAACATCAAAGATTCAAGGTAAACCTTGTCTTGCAGCCATTGCATGCAAAGGGCTCCGAGCTTGTCATCGAAAAATCCTATACCTAACTGGCTGGCCAACAGTGGAACATACTCTATTATTGCAAGTCGGACTCTCCAGTGCCGATCCTCAGCAAGTTCTACAATGGCCGGTAACAAGGATTGAGATAGTAGATCAATTCCAATAACCTGCCGTAAAAGATAATTCAGTCACCAACTAAATAAGGAAGCAATAAAAGTAGTATCTAAAGCACACAAGAGAGATGCAACAAACCTGGTTGACTTGATCTAACTTGCTTATGATGTTAAGGCGCACATCAGGAAATTCATCTTTCAAAAGGGAAAGAAAAATTGGTAACAGATGCTCAATGGTTGAGTCCTGTATTGAAAGATTTTAGTATGTTAATAATTTTTTGATAAGGTCTGCAACACCAGTTGGGGCTGGTATAACCACGCCATAACACAAGGTATGGCTGATTTTGTTGATGAAAACCATAAAACAAATTAAATCTCAGAACATTGTCACAAGATGCGAAAATGTTGGCTATCTTCAGTTCATACCTTCCCAAGGATAGGAGCCATCCCCATTATTACTGAAGCTAGAGCAGAGCGGACATGTTGAGAAGAATCCGATGATAATTCCTGCCAGACATCAGTATGTATCAGAATATTACGAGACAGGGGACATCAAACAACTCGTTTATATAGAATTTAAGGAGTCTTACCTTCACACAAGGAAGGATGTGCTGAATCGCAAGCTCTGGATTCAAAAGCCGACAGAACTTGGTCACTTTTCCCGCTGCTGCTATTCGCACTTCAGCCTCATTGTCCCTTAGCAATCTCACATATGCTGGAACCAAATCCGTCCTAGAGATATTATAACATAAATTGTGTCAAAATAAAAAGATACATGTACAAACATAGAACTACCATGGAAGGCTCTTATATGAACGAAAAAGAATAAAGAAAACTTCCAATAGACGCTCTTAGATGCATATTTGTTTGAAGGTCACAAAACTGTTTTACGAGAACGAAAGCCTAGATTAGCAAGGATGACAAAAAAATCAACAATGTCACAAAACACATACCTCGTGCAATCAGGACCCACTGCCTCACAAAGTTCATATAGCTGATTAGCAACCATGTAGCGCACCCTCCAAGATTTATCCTGCTCTCAGAAATCAATACAAACACCATAGAAAAACATCAGAACAGCAAGCTTTTACCGATGAAAATTAAACATGGAACAGCAGACAATTAACTGAAAAATCCATGAATGAAAAAAACAAAGCTCAATTCACCTGAGAGAAATTAACAATAACAGGTAAAATGCGTGCAACACAATCCTGAGGTTCCAACAACTTTCCAAGAGCTGCACACCCTTCAACAGCCAATAGTCTCACAGAATCTTGGTCTGAAATGAAGGTTAAAGTTTAACCAATATAAGCACAGATAAAACAAACATTTCTGAAGAGGTAAGTATCCAATATATTTCATCAAACAGCGTTTATTAATTCAAATGTGATCTCTTTACCATACTCTTGGGTCTATGCAAACTATTTCTAAGTGATGAGCACATATAAAGTACGATATATTCAAACATTAAGTACCATCTTTAGTAAGATCATCGAACATAGTCATGATCTCAGCAATCAAAAAGGTAGACTCGACAGTTGTAGCAAATTTCCCCAGGTTAGATGCAGCAGCTCTTCGCACCATTGGCATATCATCTTTGCACAACTGGCTATAAGTAGCCCGTAACTCAGTCTTCAACACATCAGTGCAACCTTGGTATGCAACATGAAATATACCACATGCAGAAACTCTTGCTGCAAACCATTCACCACCCGCTAACCTCTACAAGACAAACAACAAAACAAAAAAAAAAGCTTTGATTGAACCAACTAACAAAACGGCGTAATCTAGTGCTACATAAATCTCCTAAACTAACCTTCACAAGAGGAACAAAAGATTCAACAAGATCATTCTCTTTCATCTGAGATCCAATCTTACAAAGCGATTCCACAGCTTTTTCTCTCACACAAGTCTCTTCAACAGTACATAGAGATTCCAAAGGAGGAAGAAGAACATGCGCAAACTCAATTCCTCCAACAAACGGAATAAAAACTCCTAACTCCTCAGCCATTGCAAGAAGCACCTCATCGTCATCGTCACTATTCTCACTCAAAAAAGGGATTAACTCCTTCCTTGTACGCTCCTCTCCAAGAGCACGAGCTATAGTAGATAAGCGACGGATCGAGTTCAAACGAAGCTGAATATCATCATTCTTAAGCTCATCTATAAGCACAGCAATGGGATACAACGGTTCATCTACCATAGCCATCTTATGTGAAAGTTCGAATCAAATCACTGCAACACCAAAAATAATTCCTATGAGCTCATTGCTATAAGAGACGAAACAATAGATATTTTCGGATCTCGAATAAAATATTTAGTAATAAATACGAGAAATCATTTACAGATCCTGGGAAAAAACAATTATAGCCACTCGAGTGTTATCTTCGGCTTTATTGATTTTTCTCTACTTGCACAAACAGATTAAGACTATACTGCAGATTTTGAAACGAATCGGGTATGAATAAAACAGAAGAAGCGAGAAATGGGTTCAGATTCACCGGTTCGAAGTTGGATTAAAGGGAATGTGAATCGGAAAATGAAGGTTTAGAGATGAGATCTTATGATTCGTTAAGAAGAAACTGGAAATCAACTTACCGATCCAGGCGTCGGAGAAGAACTGCTTCAGATTCCCAGGAGCGAGAAAAGGTGAGAAAGAGGAATTCGCGAGCGAGAAAAATAATATTCTGCGTTTGATTTTTTTTTACGAAGGATTTATTAAAGGGAAAGATATAAAATGACGAAAGTGTCTAATTGGGCCATTTTGGGCTTTCTTAGGATTGGGTTATGTTGGGCTTTAATCAATTTTTTGCTTTAAAAAATTAAACAGTTGATTCAATTGATACAATGAAAGAAAAACAAAACTTTCCAATTGAGTTTATGACTTTGCCAAAACAAAACAAAAAGGAATTAGGAACTTATTTCAAGACAGCAAACAAACAAAGCAATAATGTATATAATTTTCTATACAAAATCAACTATATCCCTGGAGCTGAAGCAGCTACTGAGTCTGGTCCAGAGTCCAGCTTTTTCTATATCCGTGTCTCGCTAACTTGTTCTTTGAAATCGGCTTTAGTGCTTAGTTCCTCATACGCGTTAACAATATTTTGGAGCCTTGCAACAAACTCGATCAAAAGAGACGCAAATGTAGCTAGCGACAAAGAACTCGCACTTTCATATACTTTGGATTCTATCTCATTGATCATAGAACCGCCTATGAAAGAGACGCTTGGCCAGTTTTCGCGGTTCCTAAGCATCATACTCTCTGTTGATATCCATAGCTGAGAATCATTACCAGCGTGTTGATTCTGATGATGAGGGTTGTTGTTATTGTCCCATATCTGGCTGAGGGATTGAATCACTTTAGACTCGTCGTCTTTGGCTTCGTGATAGTTTTGTTGCGCTTCTTCAGCTTCGGCTTTCTCTTTCATAGCAGCCCAGCTTTCTGAGTTGACAAGTAGGAAGGAGTTACTGTCTATTTTCATCTGTAGTTCCTCTGCTGCTCTTTGAACATCCTTGAGAACGTTCCCTGGGCTTAGCTTCTCCATTTTCTCCACCTTTTCTCCAAACAACCTCAAGACTTTGGCTCCTTCGTTTCCAACTCTTTGAAGTTCTTGACGAAAAGCCTGCCTTTTTTCTGGAGCTGCCTGCAAATCCCACACCAATTGATATCACAAGTCTTATAGGGCATACGACAAGCATTGAACTCAAAGAAAACCATTCACTAGTAACAACAGTAAACTAGGAGATCCCACTTTGCACCTACTCAACAATTATATGACAAATATCCGACTTCTCAGAGTAACAGTCTAGTTAATCACGAAGAGGTACTAGTAGCATTTGAAGCAGGTTGGTATAGTCTCTAATAACCATTATAGCACCTCATTTGCTATGATAGATAAAGTTGTATTTAACAAGAATATGGTAAGTTACCTGAATTTCCGAAAGAATGCAGCCATGCATTGCCATGACCATGAAAGCGCAGTGCCTTACTGCGCCACTAAGTTTGACGTAGTTTGCCCATGGATGGTGGAAAGTCTTATATGGTCCATGTGGAGGCTCCCATACTGCAAAATCAAGCTGAGGAAAAAAGAGGTCATCGTATCTTATCATCTAAATCCTTTTCAAGTTATCTAGTTGCTGCTCAACAAAAGTGTCCTAAGGAAAACACACCAGAGAATCTTCTTGGCTCGTAGATTGGACTACAGACCTGTATCCACTGTATAATGGATCATCCGAAGCTTGGTAAGTGAGAATCTTCGAAGGAATCCTCTCGTATTCAACACATTGCAAGTACCCATTAACACATCCTGAAAGTTTTAGGAAAGCACAAACAAAACAAGACATAAAAAAACAGCCAAAACCCGAAACGAAACAAGAGAAAACAGCCATTTGACGTATCTCTCTACCTTCAAGTGAATTGGCCACACTTTTGAAATTCTTAACAACTAGTTTATGGAGGTCTTCTCCAGCCCAAATGGGAAGTATAAATATGTTCACACCCAAACAGATACCAGCACCAACCAGGATAAGCAAAAACCTATAATAAGCAGTGCTAAAAAAATCTCTAGAGTTGTTTCCAGACACAAGAACAATACAGTATGTCAACAAAAACACCCTGAATGCATATTCATACGACTTCATCGCCGGGTATAGTTTCAAATAACTTGCAGAAAAACCTGATAGACAAACCAACAGATTCACAAGTATCAAAAATAAAGTTAGTATGTTTATTTAAAAAAGGTTCATTTCTAATAAAAATTGAGAGAAATAGTGCAACCTGCAATGAAAATACTGATAATGATAATGAGTTCTTCAAATTCTCCAGCTGAAACAGAGAGTCTAGCTATGCCAAGAGCAAGTCCTCCAGCAGAGAGTGTTCCTATAGCTCTATTAAATCCTTTGACCAATGTTGCTCCTTCAAAAAACAGAGTTAGAGCCAAATTAGATCTCTGAAGACAAGTAATCCTAAGACAGATCTAATGAGAATTTAGATCGAAGAAGACGAAAGTTTTGATTTTTAATCAAAATCCGGAAGATTTGATCGAACAACAACAACCCCAGAATCGATCTGAATCTATAGAATTCGTGAGTCACAGTACCTATACTATACTCAAAGACGACGACAACAGTAAGGATCGCCCAAACAGCATACTTGCTAGCGTCACGGAGTGGTTCTTTAAGGTAGATGACGAAAGAACAGAGTGCGAGAGCCATCCCCATCTTAACGGAGAAGTAAACTTTCCGACGATCGGAACGACCCATCTCGTATAATTTAGCACCGATGTCGTATAAAGCTTTCCAGGAAGCAGTGATCCCGTCGGAGCAAAATCGGAAACACCGGAACTTGGAACGACGGTCATCGATGATGTTTGAATCATTGAATCCGAAATCTGAGCAAGCTTTTCGAGAGAGAAAGGCTTCTCTAGTTTGGTCAGCCATTTGCGTTGATTTCTTCTTCCAAAAGATCACGATTTCATAAACTGAGAGTGAGATGAGATGGTTCGATCAGATGGATCCCACTTTAGAAGAAACCTTAATTATAGTGGGGTCCTGTAATGAAAAGGGGTGAATCATGTTTAGAAAGATTCCGAAGCTATAAGACAACATATAATTTAATTAGTAATAGTATATGATTTTCATTTGTAGAGCAAAAAACAACATGATTTGGCCGTCCATAAAAGATGTTTCTTGTTCTATATGTATATTGTTTCTTACGAAATTTTAAATATTTGAATTTGAACTCATTTAAAGAAATTTGGAAGTAGTCAAATCATAAAAATTTGTATTTTTAAGGACATTGAAAAGTACGATATTTTTTCTTTCTTACCAATATTAGGCATATCACAATTTTTTTATTTTATTAAATCATTGTTTTGCTAAAAAAAAATCAAGCAAAAATAACTATCAATTGAAGAGTAGAGTTTAAAAAATAGTATCACTCATGTTTTTTTTATAATTATAACATTTATTATGTGATGTATAATAGTGTATAATTGTTTTGTGGTAAGATGAAAAAAAATCGTTTCAGTCTATTAATTCATGTTTTGCTGTCACCATTTGAACAACAACACCATTGTAAAAAAATTGCAATCACAGATTCACAGTTCAGGTTTTTACCGAATTTTGAAAAAGTTATTGCATCCGCTCTTTGCCTTCATACAACAGAAGCATCTTATGTGTGGAGGACTACACTTGCATAAAATACCAGTAAAATTGTTCTTCTTATGAGAAAGATTGAATCACACGCTCCCAAATGGATAGCTTAGGCGATTAGTGGGACATGATAGATGCATGATATTAAAGTATGGTTTGGTCATGCGCCATTAATATGTATGTCCCTTATCATATACGTCTCCTAATATAGAGACCATTTTGTACTAAAGTTCAAGAGACCACATAGATAAAATTAAAGAAAAGATAACATACTGATAATTTTCTTAGTAACATGTATATGTGTACGTATACCACAGAAAGAATGATCAAATTTTAGATTTCAGAACGCAAAACAACTTAACTGGAAGGAAAAGAAAATCTAGTTCTAGTCTATATCCCGGAGAGATGCTAATAAGAGTCTTTAACTAGGCTTTGCTCTCTGCTTTTGCTTTGTTCTTTTCTTTTCTTATAAACTAAAAATCTCTAGAAAACATTCATACTAAAAAACAAATTCTAGAAACCCAAAAATTTACTAAACCTTATAAAAAAGACCAACAAATGTGAATACTTTCTTATGATAAAGTACGAGATGAACTTTTATGACAGATTTTCTTTTGTAAATTTACATTTCAAACCAAAAACCTAATTCTATATTGGCTAGTTATGATTCATGGCCGGCCATTGATGATAATTTTGTAAACGCTTTAACACATATAAATGAGTATTTAAATATTTTTATATCAGTATTTTCACGAATGCTACATATTTGAATTGGCTAAACAAACACAAAAGAAAAAAGAAAAATACCACAACAATAACATTTCCTAACCACATTTACGTCAATATGTAAATTTATAAGTAAACTAAAAATACTATGTTTTGAGCAGTTTAAAACAATTTGGAAAACAATTAGTCAAGATAATATCATCGAAAATTAGATTAGATATTCCAAGATTTGTTACTTTTTCCTTTGAATGGTTCATGCAAAAAAAAAGGAATGGTTCCTTTAGACCAGCAGTAAAATAGTAGTAAAAATCGGGTCTAACGTAACAAGTGAGAAAATCAAGGTAAGTGAATAATACTAACAGCATATAAAGGTTAAAGCTTTATCCTGTGAGAGAAACAGATAGAATTTTCAGAAAAAGAGCACAAGGTAGGTGAAAGATTTCTTCTTTCTTTTTTTCTCATCACAAACTCTCTGCATTTCTCCACGAAATCATTACTTGAATAGTAACCCGTCTCTCTTATATTTGCTTACTGTGAGCCTGCGACTGTAATTTATGTTCTTCTCTTTCTAAAGATTTGCGTTTTGTTTGAATCGGAGTTTAATTCAAGAACCCTTTTTTACACTTCTTTCTTCTAAGGGTTTTAGGTTGTAGCTGTGTGTGTGTGTCTCACTTATCTCTTGTGGGTTTTTATCTCTTTTGAAGAACAGGAACAGTTAAAAGTCGGGATTTTTGGGTATTTGAGAAGCAATCGGAACAACAACGGCGTTTGTAACGCGGATTTATGTCGGCTGTGTCTGAATCGGCTGCGATTTCGTCTCTGTTTCTAATCTCCTTTGCAATTCAATCGTCTTCTTCTTCTTCCTCGTCTGTCTTGTTCTTTGGTCTGAGTCTGACGGCTGTTCTTAACGCTCTTCGCTTCTGCTCCGAACAGAGGCTTATTCTTGAGGTTCCTTCCATTTCCATGGGCTTAAGACTTAAAAGGTTTGGCCTTTTCTCTCTTCTTCTTTATCTTTTTCTTTTGTTGGTGAAGGAGAATCTAAAGGTTTTAAGTATTGGTTCTGGATTGTGATTTTGTGCAGGACTTGTTCTGGTGTTGAAGTATTTGGGGGTTTTCACGAAAAGCAAAAAATACCCTTTTTCATAGTTCGCTGAAACAGAGAAATCTTTTTCCTGAAAAAAACCTCATCCGATTTAGCAGTTTTTGATCAGAGATTTTTGAGTGGGGTTTTTTTGGTGTGTTCTTGGTGTGTTTGAGAAGATATGAAGTCCTTTGTGAAACCTGAGAGAGACTCTTTGTTGAGAACAGTTCGTATTGTTTTCACTGATCCTGATGCTACTGATGATTCCTCTTCCTCTAGCGATGAATGGTTACCTAAACCTCGAAAGGTAAAGCGTTTTGTTCATGAGATTACTTTCCTCCCTCAGGTCTCCGAGAGTTCTCAGGATCGTAGCAATGCTGTCAAAACCCCTAGAAGGAAATCTACTAGGCAGTTTAAGTATCCTGTGGGAGTTAGGCCGAGGCCATCAGGCAAATTTGCTGCTGAGATTTTGAACCCATTCACTAAAACTAAGAAATGGTTGGGTACTTATGAAACTCCTGCAGAAGCTGAGAAGGCTTATGTTGACAAGAAGGTTGAGTATGATGCACTGGCTTCTTCAGGTTCTGCTGTTTCCTCATCGGTTGTAACAGTGACTAGCCAGTGCTTGCGTTCCCCTACTTCTGCTTCTGTTTCTTGTGTAAGTGCTGATGATTTGTCTAAAGAAAAGACGTCTCTGAACAAAGATGTTGCTGCGTCTGGTGATTCAACCACCAAAGAAGTGTTCACTACTTTCGACTTTTCGGATGTGAAAATACCTGATCTGAGATTCTTAGCAGCAGAAGAGGATTCTATGGTTTCTAATGCAAATGGTGCAGAGCTAGACTTTGATTGTTTCCTTACTGACTCTAACATTCTGCTGGATGATTACTCATTGCTCGAAAATGATATCAACTTCAGCAGGTTTGAAAACAGTCTTCCAAGTGAGCTACCTGACTGTGATTTCACTGAAATGGAATTCCAGCTTGATGATTTCAAATTTGCCTATACAGATCATCTGACAACACCGCCTCTCGGTTTGGTTTAAGAGTTGTTAGCTTCGGTTTCTGTTTCACAGGAACATGATGAAGAAAGCTAGAAAGTATGATCCTTGCGGTCTGATCTCTATGGATTTTTCATGTGCTTTTAGAACAGTCCAAAGGAGTGATTTGCACAACATTTTTTCATAAATGTTGGTTTTACTTTCTTTCATCTTTATGTTTTAATCTATTTCCTTATGCATTGTTCTTCGTATCTCTTTTGTCTCTTGGTGTTGTACCTTTCTCTTTTAATGTTTGTCTAATCAGGACAGAAAATCTAAACCGAGAATTTAATAAGTCATGGGTTGATATTAATAGTACATAACAGTTGGATCACATTTATGTTTTTGAAGGTGGCTAATGGTGATTGTGACTTGTGAACGACCAAAAATGAAATGTAGACGACTCTCTCAAGTGGCATTCTCCACTACCTTAAAAGTAAAGAGTACTAAAGAGAGTTGACACGTGTTCCTGTACCTTTCTTGGTACGGACATTTGTGTGTGTTAAGCACGTGATACGATCAGTCCAAAGAAACTCTACAAGACGTGAGCGAGATGGTGTAATTATTAAGTCCAAGATTGATGGGCACTTTACATAGTGTGGAATCCTTTTAGATTAAGAGATCTCGTTGATGTTTAAATATAAGCTTGATTAGTTTGTGTTTCAGAGCAAACCCTTGTCTTGAAAACACTTGATACAGTCATCAAACATCTCTGTTAATGACTTGAAGGAGGCAAAGCCAAGTTCATGTATTTTTGTTGTGTCTAAGCTATGAGGCATATCTTTCCCTTCTTCACTGCCACACCTGTTACAGTTTTTTTCTGTTACATCAAAAACATGTCTTAAAAAGTGTTATGATATAGAGCAGAGGATATATAGTAAGTACTTGGTCTCAAATGGGTATAATGGGTATTTGATTCGTAGCATCTCAATGATCTCTGACCAGTGAGCCACTGAACTCGAACATAAGATTCTTCCTGATGCTTTAGGTTCTTCCATTGCTAAGATTTGTGCAGCAACTACATCGTCTATGTGCACAAACCCTCCCCTGAAGTTAGGGTACGTTCCACGAGTCCCTAGTCAAGACAAGATCAGCTCAAATGGACAGAAAAAGTGTATTTGGTGAAATAGAAAACATAAGTATGAAAGTATGAAAGTGATTAGATTCGCTAACCTTTGATAATGGACAGAAAAATGAGAGGGGAGCTTGTAGGTTTTGGACTAAGTATTGGACCAATACAAAATGATGGGATTACGACAACTAGGTTTAGCTTCTTATCAGCTGCGATCCTCCAAGCTTCTTTCTCCCCTAAAGTCTTTTTATAAGCATACCAAATCTACATACATTTTTTCAGACATTCATCGATATATAAGACAATATGAATGTTGTCTAAAACTGAAGGAAGGCAACAATGAGTTAAAAAGTTCTGACTTTGAAGTGTTTGCAGTATTCAAGATCGGTCCAATGCGATTCATTAAGTGGAGAGACTTGTGTAGCATCAAAACGGTACCGTATCGCGGTTGAAGAAGATGTGAGAACAATCCTTTTCACAGTGTTTCTTGACTTTGCACAAGAGTTCATCACATTCATTGTTCCACTTATATTAGGATCAAATTTATCCTAAGGAAAACAAAAAAAAGCTTCAATAAACATAAGCCAGTTTATTTTATCAAAAATGTTATGACAAATAATGTAAACATGAGATATGTTTTGACCAGATTGTTGTTGTCCAGACGAACAGAAACTCGAGATGCGATGTGGAAGACTCCATCAACACCGTTGACTGCTTCGTCAAAGCTTCCCTCTATCGTTAGATCAGCTTCGAAGATCTTCAACCTTTCTTTTGCTCCTTTTAAGTCCCACAAGAAACCCACCTTTTCTTCATCTTCTTAATAACAAGGAAAGAAAATTACAGAATCATTTAAGAAACCAAAAAAAAAAACTTGTGGAAGCAAACCTAAGAATCTTTGGAGGATTCTAGGTAAAGTACCTGAGTCTCTAACAGTTGTTCTTACGTAATGACCAAATTCTAGAAGTGACTTGATAACATGAGAGGCTATAAAGCTGGTTCCTCCGGTAACCAAGTACTCTGCCATTTTATTAGGCTCCTCTGATTTTGTGTAACATTGACAAACTAGATCATGCGATTAGATGGTCTAATTTTATTTTATTTTGTGTTAGAAGGATGTTCAATCCTGGTTGATTTAGTTTATGTTTGACTTTTTTTTATGTAGTCTTTGAATAATAGTAGTTACATCTAACTTTCATAAAGACTTGGATTAGTATAACCTAATTATAAGCTTTGGGCTTGAAGCAAATATAATGAACTGAATGTGGGCTTTTAAAGTATCCAAAGAGGTTTATGAAATGTGATATATTTTTTTTGGTCTTCAATCTCTTGAAAATTGGTTAGCAATCCATTGGCAGTTGAAGGCTCTCTCAGAGACCTTGACTAGAAGGCCTCAAAGGCAAAGGAAGGTGGAAGGAAAAATCAAAATTCCCGGAGCTGAAAGTTGACACAAAGGAATCAACCTAGATTCTTTCTTGTCTTAGCTTTTTTGAAGGGAAATGAAAATTGACACAAAAGAAGGTGGAAGGAAAAATATGATGCTTGTCCTTTATTGGACATATCATTTTGCAGAATATATATTCTTCCTAGCATTTTGCATGCATTGTGTCTAGGTTGTCATGTTGTGGCTGGTTTACTAAGTTCCTAGTACAATGAACAAAGCGCCAGAGCTGAAAGTTGAAATAACAATCGTCAACATCCCAACCGCCTTAACATTAAAACCAACCAAAAAAACAAAAACACATCCCAACCGAAAGCAGCAATCCAGGAAGATTAGTTTATGTAAATGACAAACATAAATATGAAACCGTCACATAGTTGAGAGTCGCCGTGAATATTTACTTTTTAAATAAAAAGATATGGTTAGCCGCTGGTTGGTCTGACACCCCATGTATCATTATACTCATTATCCGTATGAAGGACCATTTTTTCATATAAGGATATACACGTTTGTAACGTATGCAGAGCCAACACCAAGTATATAACTTGTACTGTCGTCTCTGATTCTGTTAAAGCGGTTAACTAGATTATTGACTATGATAATTCAATGTAACACCAATTTATGCCCCGGACAAAAAAAAAATGGTGAAACCAAAATATTTGATTTGCATCCCAGTTACTATTTCCCTGCAATGATATGGGGGCGGCGGTTTGGAGATATCGCCAATGCCACAATTTGTCGTAAAAACAGTTAAACATTTTACTCACTAGTCACTCCCCACAAAAAAAACGATACTTAGTTCCACTCTCTACTACTACAAAACTTGTATACATTAAAAAACGATTTTTATTGAGTAGACATTAATGATCGGCTTATAAGTCTAAACAAGTAATGTGACAGAATTCACGTGAACAAATGCTCGAGTGGGATGTTTTTATTGCTTCTCAAGTTGGTGATCTTTAATATCGCCAAGATTAGGTTGTGCATTAAATTTGGATTACTTTTTATAAATTAAATCAAGATATGGATATGATAAACTTTCTCTCTTTTCTTTTAGTTAACATACTTTATAGACTTTATACTACATTAGATTAATTGCAGATTTAAACAATGTTTAAAATTACAAAAACGTTAAATGTCATATTTTCCATATAAATTTTGTTTTACGTAAAAGCAATTTACATGAATTTTGATAAAATCATGAAAAAACAGAAGCGGTGTCCAAGATTGGGGATGAATGAGAAAACACCGCACTGATAGTAACTGAAAAGAATGTAACCAGTCTCACGATGGGGATGGCGGAGAGAAAGAGAGAGACAAGACAGTAGAGAAAAGAAGGTACGACGGAGAGATGAAGGTTGGACAGAGAGAACAAAACGAGAACGGCAATGGCCGGGAAAAAAGGAGAGTAGGGAGGAAAAAAAAAAGAATTTTGTTTTTTTAGCTTTTGTAGGGTTTTTTGTTAGTCGTAAAATATAAATTATAATATCAAAGAAAATAATGAGTTAATTTTAAAGAAGGTTAGATGATATTTTTCACAAGTTTTTGTTGATATAGTAAACCCACAATTTTATTTTGTCATTCAAAGTAAATTTTCAACAAAATATAGCTGTTGCTGGTCACATTTTAACGGGAAAAAATAATTCTTGTACCTGGATGTATAACCTCTGAACCTTGTATTACAAATTTACAAAACACATTGATCTCAATCAGACCGAACATGTATATCGAGTCAACTGACAAATCTCTTTTCCTACTCTTGTTACATATTCTTTCTAGGAAAAAAAAATGCTTTCAGGCTCAATGAAATGAATTAAAACAGCAAAAGGTTGGTAAAAGTCTTTTTCCCCATAATCATTTGCTCCATAATTGACGTTTGTCTGGCAACAACTGGAAACACAGATATAGAAAAAAAGATTGGACAGTAAATCATAAAAAAAAAAAAGCAAAATTAAATAGAAAGACGAAGCGAGAGAAAGAGCGTTGAGTGGCGTGAGAGTTTGAGTCCGAAAATTAACTCCTCTCCCATCTGCCAACTTTCCTCTGTTTCTCCTTTATATCCCAAACCTATTCTTCCTCCACACCTCATCATAGGCATAGCAAAACTCTTCCAAAATGTCTGATTTCTCGAGCTCCGTGAAGCTTAAATATGTTAAACTCGGTTACCAATACCTTATCAACAACTTCCTTACTCTTCTTTTGATTCCAGTCATAGCAACCGTCGCCATCGAGCTTCTCCGAATGGGTCCGGAAGAGATTCTCAGTGTCTTGAACTCACTCCACTTCGAGCTTCTTCATATCCTTTGTTCCTCTTTCCTTATTATCTTTGTTTCAACCGTTTACTTCATGTCCAAGCCACGTACCGTCTACCTTGTGGACTACTCTTGCTACAAACCTCCTGTCACGTGCCGTGTCCCGTTCTCTTCGTTCATGGAACACTCTCGTCTCATCCTCAAAGACAATCCCAAGAGTGTCGAATTCCAAATGAGAATCCTCGAGCGATCAGGTCTAGGAGAAGAGACTTGTCTCCCTCCAGCTATTCATTACATCCCTCCAACTCCAACCATGGAATCCGCAAGAAACGAGGCCCAAATGGTTATCTTCACCGCCATGGAAGATCTCTTCAAGAATACAGGTCTTAAACCTAAAGACATCGACATCCTCATTGTTAATTGCTCTCTGTTCTCACCAACGCCGTCTCTCTCCGCTATGATTATCAACAAGTACAAGCTTAGGAGTAACATCAAAAGCTATAACCTTTCCGGGATGGGATGCAGCGCTAGTCTTATCTCAGTTGATGTAGCACGTGATTTGTTACAAGTCCATCCTAACTCCAACGCAATCATAATTAGCACTGAGATCATTACTCCTAATTACTATAAGGGTAATGAGAGAGCCATGTTGCTCCCAAACTGCCTCTTCCGTATGGGAGGCGCCGCCATTCTCCTCTCTAACCGCAGATCCGACAGGTGGCGAGCTAAGTACAAGTTATGCCACCTTGTTAGGACCCATCGCGGTGCGGATGACAAATCCTACAACTGTGTTATGGAACAGGAAGACAAAAATGGTAACGTGGGAATCAACTTGTCTAAAGATCTCATGACCATTGCCGGAGAAGCCTTGAAAGCTAATATCACTACCATAGGTAACTCACAATGTTATATACTAAACATGCTTTCATCCTATGACTTTATCTCTATGATCATGTGATCTCTTTGTTGGAACTTTTTTTCTTCTAAAAGAGATTAACACACTTATTGGATTGAATAGGTCCTTTGGTCCTTCCGGCATCGGAGCAGCTTCTCTTCCTCTCATCCCTTATCGGACGTAAAATCTTCAATCCAAAGTGGAAGCCGTACATACCAGATTTCAAGCAGGCCTTCGAGCATTTCTGCATCCACGCAGGAGGAAGAGCGGTGATTGATGAGCTGCAAAAGAATCTACAGCTGTCGGGAGAACACGTGGAAGCTTCAAGAATGACACTACATAGGTTTGGTAATACATCGTCGTCATCATTATGGTATGAGCTTAGCTACATAGAGGCTCAAGGGAGAATGAAGAGAAACGATAGGGTTTGGCAGATCGCTTTCGGAAGTGGATTCAAGTGTAACTCCGCCGTTTGGAAATGTAACCGTACGATCAAGACACCAACGGATGGAGCGTGGTCGGATTGTATCGAACGATACCCTGTCTTTATCCCTGAAGTTGTTAAACTATGAAAATACTTTTTTTTTATCCTTGAAGTTGTTGAACTATGAAAACACTTTTAAAAGATTGGGAAAATAGAGAAAACTGCAAAAGACGATAAGATACAACACATGTTCTAATAACTGCGTCAACTTTTTCATTTGGTGTATTTTATTCTTTATACTTTCTAATGATGTGATTTGTGATGTATGAAATACTAAAATTTTATTTCTTATGAGTTTCTTTTTATGAATACACATGTCCTTTACGTTTATTTTTAAAAACATTGCTCATGAATCTGCTGACCTGTTGTATTTGGTAAAGTACAGATTGCTGTAATATAAAAAGGGTATAAAAATATCAGAACAGAGCAAAGCAGAATTTAAAGTATTTCGGGTTCTCACACCTAAGAGTTGACCAACAATGGAATTGTATTAAATATGGGTAATGAGGCCATGTGGTCATACAGTTGATATAATTGACAGACTACTTAAATCCAAGTTGACTTTACGCACGGGAATTTTGGGGAGAACCTTCGTTTTCTTTATTTTTCTATTTTTTCTTACAAATTTTTGATTAGGTACACGAATGCCACAGGTTATATGAGTTCGTTCACTCCTCAAAATATCCATCACATTCAAATTTCCGTCTTAAAATTGAAAGTGAAGTCATGACACATAACCATCTTCATTTTTCTTCTAATTAGAAAGTTCCATATTATTGGTTTATAATTTTTTTATGGTCCCTGACCAAGTGACCGATTTTCTATTATACATGTTAAGGTGTAAATTCAATAACTCATGTTAAGGTTTAATTTGTATCAATATTGGGTGACATCTTCATATATAATACTGAAACGTAAAAAGTTAGTGGGTTGTGTCCAAACCGCACCATTTTAAGATGAGTTATAGGATTCTTATTTAGATATAAAGAATTAGTTTCATAGGATAGATTGGATGCAATAATCAACCTTCAAAGTACTAAACCATCTCTCTCCAAACGAGCATTGGGATCTAGAAATAAGGACTTAACTTTCTTTTAAAGAGTTTTTGATAACCAAATGAGCTATCATCAGCCCATCTCCAATTCACCGAAAAAGATTGAGTGAAACTTATGGAAGGCGTAAGAGAAAAATACGGTGTCATGTCTCACAAGTTCACAACTATAATTTGGATTGGGATAGGCAACTGCAATAGGCGTGGGCGGTTCTTTTAATTTTGTAATAACTGAAAGCAGCAATTTGTTGTTACGTAGAGTGTACGTAGTCTATGCATGTGGTTTCATGCTTTTACTCTCTACCCAATACTTTTATTTTAGTTTCTGCTAATTACCTGGCTAGGCCCATCTTCTATCACATCTCGTTTTTCTCCTTTTATTTTTTTCGTTCTTTTATGTCCAATGAGTCTGGTTTAGTGAATGGTCAAAACTTAATACCGAAGGTATAGTACATACCATTTTTTTATTTTTTTATTAACGAGGGTGTTTGAACCTACATATGTCTCAGTTTCAATTTTACGGTTTCCGTAAGAATTTGTAGGGATTCGTGGGCTCGAATTATGGGGCTTGTATTAAAATTTATAAAGTAAAGTTCGTTTGCAGAATTTTATTAATTATATCGGCCCATATATATTTGAGTTTTGAGCCGACACATTATTTAGCCCAGTGATAAAGGCCTCTTACGTAACTCGATCAGTCCTCCCTCATCTCTAATAAACAACATGTTCTTCACTTTTTTCTTTTTTTTTCTACAGAAATACAATCCAAAAAATTACTTGTTCATGTAAAATAATATGTGAGAATTAATGTTATACTTTGTAACCAAACTGATTAGCCTTCAATATTAGTGGATCCATAGTCATTAATTAATCGTAGTTTAGTGGTATTAACTCCATTTGAGTTTTTTTTTTTATTTCACTTTGCTATTGAAATAGGAAATATTGTCATTTAAATATAGTATTATGTTTTCGATTTTAAAATCCTAGTAATAGTGGCTGCTCGTTCTTCTTATGATAATGAGGCTTCCTACATTTAATTGTGTGCATCAAATGTACATCTATATATCAATAACATAAGTAGATTGGATGGAATGTGAATGCAAATTTATAATTCTAATCATATACTTAGGTTATAACCCTAAACAAATGTAATTTTGTTTTCATGAAATATCTTATTAATCATGTTACCAATAAAGTTATGCTTACTAATTGCTTTTTTCCTTATGCTAACCAGTAATTAGTGGGTATAGTTGACATGATGATAACATATGTGATTGAATTGTAATAATGCGACATTATGAATAAAACATGTTACTAAAAATGAATACATGTTAATATCACCCGTGAAACTATTATCTTTGATGAAAATAAAATTACAAATTACGCATTTTTAAGGTTATTTACTAAATAAAACTTACCTTTTGTCTTACCATATTTCTCTTGGGTACAATATCGCCTTTCTCCAAATGAGGATATCACTTTTGTCTAGGTAATAGTTCATATCACATGAGTAGTCTTTATTATGATTTTATATTGATAGCTATAATTAACTCTGTGTTGATAATAATATTTTCTATTGGACAAGACTAACCAATAGATAAATGAACCTGGCAACACATGGTGCACCAAAATAAGAATAATTAATAATAAATATTGTACCAATTTATCATTTATGATAAATCTCCACATTCATTTTCTTAAATTTATTTGTTTAATCAAATAATCAACCATTGTAGCTTAAAAACTTCTATCCAATCAAATCTTCCTTCAACTTCAAACTTCAAAAAATTGAATCAATGCTTTTTGCTAAGATATTTCTCAGATTTCTAAAAAGTGAATCAATGTTTGTTGATAAGTATTACCAAAATTGGAGAAAAACTATTTAGCTAAAAAAATTATTTTATCCATAGTCAAAGTTAGTAGTTATTATATAGTCTCTAAAAAAATGGTGGAAGAAAAGGAAAAAATGTCAAAGCTGAAACCTTTGCTACTAAAAAAAGGAAAAAAGAAATAACAAAAATCACAAAAAGTCTTGAATATTGAAAAAAAAAAAAGAGTGATTGGGCAAGGAAAACGACAAGGTAGACCACACAAGAAATCCAATGGATAAAGAAGCTGACCAATTAAAACACTATTACGAAGATCATCTTCAGAACTCAACCAATCACAAATCAGATAAGGCCTCGTCATGGGTCCCTAACTGAAGACATAAACACCCAAAAAGTACATAATTTTTCTTATAACTTCAAAAATCCACTGACACAAAAGGGAATGCGCTTCATGCGGGTCATCCTCTTAATCTCAAACTCTCTAGGACTACACTAAATCTAACTTTTTGCAGAGAGCAAAAGATTCAATAATTGAGATTGATCTCAAAACCAAAGCTCTCGTGCTCTTGTCGTTGATGTTGGTTGTGTAGACTTTGTATACAATGATGAAAAGTTTGGCGAATGCTGTTGGAGCGAAGACGGCGAGGGCTTGCGACAGCTGCGTGAAGAGACGTGCACGGTGGTACTGCGCGGCCGACGATGCTTTTCTTTGCCAGTCTTGCGACAGTTTGGTCCATTCAGCAAACCCTCTTGCTCGCCGCCACGAGAGAGTCCGTTTGAAGACGGCTAGCCCGGCGGTCGTAAAGCATAGCAACCACTCATCAGCTTCTCCTCCACATGAGGTCGCCACGTGGCATCACGGGTTTACTCGTAAAGCTCGAACGCCACGTGGCTCTGGTAAGAAAAACAATTCGTCGATATTTCATGACTTGGTTCCTGATATTAGTATTGAGGATCAGACAGACAACTATGAGCTTGAAGAGCAGCTGATCTGTCAAGTGCCGGTTCTAGATCCGTTGGTGTCTGAGCAGTTCTTGAACGATGTCGTTGAGCCCAAGATCGAGTTTCCTATGATCAGAAGTGGTTTGATGATCGAGGAGGAGGAAGACAACGCTGAAAGTTGTCTTAATGGATTTTTCCCGACCGACATGGAGCTTGAGGAGTTTGCTGCTGACGTGGAGACTCTGCTCGGTCGCGGGTTAGACACGGAGTCGTATGCCATGGAGGAGCTAGGGTTATCTAATTCAGAGATGTTCAAAATCGAAAAAGATGAGATTGAAGAAGAAGTAGAAGAGATAAAAGCCATGAGCATGGATATATTTGATGATGATCGAAAAGACGTGGATGGAACAGTACCGTTTGAGCTAAGCTTTGATTACGAGTCGTCACACAAGACGTCCGAAGAAGAGGTAATGAAGAACGTTGAAAGTAGTGGTGAATGTGTTGTTAAGGTGAAAGAGGAAGAACATAAGAATGTTCTGATGCTAAGATTAAACTATGACTCGGTGATATCCACTTGGGGAGGTCAAGGTCCACCGTGGAGTTCAGGAGAGCCACCGGAACGAGACATGGACATCAGCGGTTGGCCAGCCTTTTCCATGGTACGTTATTTAAAATCCTCATTCTTATAGAATTCAAATAAAAGTGAGTTTACTGTTCTCAAATTTCTAAAAGTTGAAATAATATGTTTTAGGTGGAGAATGGAGGAGAAAGTACTCATCAGAAGCAATACGTTGGTGGATGTTTACCATCAAGTGGGTTTGGAGATGGAGGTAGAGAAGCTAGAGTTTCGAGATACAGAGAGAAGAGGAGGACAAGGTTGTTTTCTAAGAAGATACGGTACGAGGTACGTAAATTGAATGCAGAGAAAAGACCACGAATGAAAGGAAGATTCGTGAAGAGAGCCTCGCTCGCTGCTGCTGCTTCACCATTAGGTGTTAATTACTGAATAGTTAATATCTATTCATGTTATATCTCACTTTACAAATTTCGGTGAATCTTTTTTCTTCTGAAACAACAGAAGTTATTTTGGCACTTAATTGTGCTTTGAGGACTTGTATGTACATAGAAGTAACCAATAATAATGTGACTTTTACTTGTATTGATAGCACTGATGTATATATCTGGTAATAAGAATGTGCAAACTGCAAAGGCATTTTGATTGTTAAATTACTCTATCTTAAACATGTTTACCATGGAACGAACATAAGAACAAAAAACTGATTCTCTTAAAAAAAATCGATTGATCATCTTTACGAACTCTAAAAAATAAGAAATAGTTTTAAACTATTTGAAAAACTTTTTGATATCTGGTAACACTATATTATCCTAAAAGAATCAGAATCGGGATTTCAAACACAAAAATGGCTAGACAGCAAACTATAATATGCAGAATGAACAAGTTTTCCGTGAATTGTCATTGTCATTGCCAATTGATGTCGCATTTTTTTCTGTATAGTCCAATTTCTTCTTAATTTCTAGCTAAAAGATGAAAATGGCTACTAACTACCACACAAGCGTATATTGGACCAAATATCTATAAGCGTTAATATCATCAAATCGTTATCAACGACCCATTATTAATTGTGGTACATAAGAAATGTTAATATTGGTGGTGTTTGATATTATTGGTAAGATGGATAATTTCAAACAAGTTTTGTTTGATACCAACATAAGAACGAAATTTCTTGGTACCAACCGATAATAAGTTGGAAGCCGAAATTTCTTCTTTTTCTCTCTCCTTTTTCTCCCTGACCTAGTTTTCTCGCCCCCTCTTCTCCCCCCGACGCCGGCCTCACGCTGGTGGTCGGAAATTTCTTCCTGCTCTCATGCCGAAGAAGAAAAAGAAGCCCATTAGAGGGGCTGTCCCTGGTTCGTCTAAATTTGCTGCAGTCTACGCTCGCGCTGTTGCTCCTCTCGTGAGCAAAAGCCGTGTTGTTGCCGCTCGGTCTAGGGAGGAGTCTGCCTCTAGACCTCATCCTTCTTTGGTTTCAGATCTGTCACTGACCCCAGTCTCGGATTTAGTGTTGACTCCAGATCCGCAGTCTGCTGCAAGTGCGCCTGTCCCCACCGTCGATGGCTCCGCCTCCGGTGTTGCGACGTCCGTCAATTCAGAGGCAAATAGTGCTTTGTCTTCAGCCTCCCTAGACCAATCGACTGTCAATGAGACAGACTTGGTCAGTTCTTCTCAAGTCGGGGTGATAGCTCAGCTGCCACCAAAGTCTGTCTTGTCTTCTCCGCTCCCTGCCGAGCAAGGCATAACCGTTGGAACTTCTCCGGTGGAGGCTCCAGTGATTGGATCTCAACCCGTTAGTTCGGGCTCCGCGCTCTGGGTGGACCGGGTTAAGGGCTCTGCTAAGAAGCTCGCAAAAAAAGGTTCCTCCTTCACTCTCCCTTCTGGGGAGCTCTGTGTCAAAATCCCAAACTCGGTAATTGAGAGGAACAAGAAGTCCTGGGACTTCTTCATCTTGGGGCAATTCTACTCTGATCCCCCCGCTCAGGGAACGATTCATAACATTGCAAATGGAATTTGGAGTAGACAGTTCCGTGATATCTCTGTCTCAAAAATGGAAGGAAACTCTTTTCTTTTCCGCATCCCAAACGCTAATACTCGTAACAGGGTCCTTACTCAGCGGTTGTGGCTAATAGAAGGTCAAACGATGTTTGTTGAAAAATGGGAACCAGGGGTTATTCCAGTTAAGCCGGAGCTGTCATCGGCTCCAATTTGGCTTGAGTTGCGCAACGTTCCATACCAATTCTTTCATGAGGAGGGCCTGGAACGTATAGCCAGTCTTGTGGGGGAACCAAAATTCCTACATCCCTCTACAGCTAACAAAACAAATCTAGTAGTTGCCAAAGTTTTCACCATCATTGACCCTAGAAAGCCTTTGCCTGAGGCGGTTAACGTTCAGTTTGACACTGGAGAGATTAGAAGAGTTCTTGTGTCAAGTCCTTGGATGCCTCCGGTTTGCGCTCACTGCAAGGAAATTGGTCATAGTCTTCGTCATTGTCGGCAGGCTCCAGTCCTATGTTCAAACTGCTCTTCAACTACTCATCTAACGGGTAGCTGTCCAAATCTTACTGAACCTGGCCTAAAGAAGCGTCGAAACCAGCGTCGGAGAAGATCAAAGACCCCAGTTCAGATCCCTGTCTCCAGCAAAGAGCCATCCAAGAGCACAATTGCCTCAGGGCAGGAATGGCAGGTCAAATCTATCACTGAAACTCCAAGTAAGCCAGGACCAGAGGAAACGGTTAGTCTGGCCTCGGCTAAGCTTGGTGCTGTTCCGAAAGAAGTGTCTATTGGTGAGTCCAGCAAGTCAGACCCTTCTAGTGCCTTATCAATGACAGCTCTTGTTGCTAGCTCTAGTTTACCCTCTATGAGTGCAAATGAAACAGAAGATGACTCGTCAGATGTCTTGTCTTCTGATGAGGATGTTGCGAGATTTACTCAGGTGCTGTCGAAGCGTCAGCGGAAAACCCAGCGGGGCAAGGGCCCTAAACACTCTCTTTAATTATGTGTACAAACCTTTTTTGTTGGAATATCAGGGGCTTTAATAATGTCAGCCACCGTAGCGGTTTTAAAAAGTGGGTTAAGGCTAATAAGCCTATTTTTGGAGGCGTTATAGAGACGCACGTCAAACAGCCAAAGGATAGAAAGTTTATAAATGCTCTCCTTCCTGGCTGGTCTTTTGTTGAAAACTATGCTTTTTCAGATTTAGGAAAGATTTGGGTGATGTGGGATCCAAGTGTTCAGGTTGTTGTTGTTGCTAAATCTCTGCAGATGATCACTTGTGAGGTTTTGCTTCCTGGCTCTCCTTCTTGGATCATTGTTTCAGTGGTGTATGCTGCTAATGAGGTTGCCTCTAGGAAAGAGTTGTGGATAGAAATTGTGAACATGGTGGTTTCAGGTATTATTGGTGATAGGCCTTGGCTGGTCTTAGGTGATTTTAACCAAGTGCTGAATCCTCAAGAGCATTCCAATCCAGTGTCTTTGAATGTGGACATCAATATGAGAGACTTCAGAGATTGTCTTCTTGCTGCGGAGTTATCTGACTTACGCTATAAGGGCAATACTTTCACTTGGTGGAACAAGAGTCATACTACACCGGTGGCTAAAAAGATTGATCGTATTTTGGTTAACGATAGTTGGAATGCCCTTTTTCCTTCCTCGCTTGGGATTTTTGGGAGTCTTGATTTTTCTGATCATGTCTCGTGCGGTGTAGTGCTTGAAGAGACATCTATCAAAGCAAAAAGACCCTTTAAGTTCTTCAATTACCTTCTCAAAAACCTAGATTTCTTGAACTTGGTTAGGGACAACTGGTTTACCCTTAATGTTGTCGGCTCCTCTATGTTCAGGGTTTCCAAGAAGCTGAAGGCCCTAAAGAAACCTATCAAGGACTTCAGCAGGCTTAATTACTCTGAATTGGAAAAAAGAACCAAAGAAGCTCACGATTTTCTTATTGGCTGTCAAGATCGCACCCTCGCTGACCCCACTCCTATCAATGCTAGTTTTGAGCTTGAAGCTGAGCGTAAATGGCACATTCTAACTGCTGCTGAGGAAAGTTTCTTTCGCCAAAAGTCGAGAATCTCTTGGTTTGCTGAAGGTGATGGAAATACGAAATACTTTCACAGGATGGCTGATGCTAGAAATTCCTCTAACTCCATTTCTGCTTTGTATGATGGAAATGGTAAGCTGGTTGATTCTCAAGAGGGAATACTTGACCTTTGTGCTAGTTACTTTGGAAGTTTGTTGGGTGATGAAGTTGATCCTTACTTGATGGAGCAAAATGATATGAATTTGTTGTTATCTTATAGATGCTCCCCTGCTCAAGTTTGCGAGTTAGAAAGTACTTTCTCTAATGAAGATATCAGAGCTGCTCTCTTCTCACTTCCCAGAAATAAGTCTTGCGGCCCAGATGGTTTCACGGCTGAGTTCTTTATCGATTCTTGGAGCATTGTTGGAGCAGAGGTGACAGATGCGATCAAGGAATTCTTCTCCTCTGGCTGCTTACTGAAGCAATGGAATGCAACTACTATTGTGCTCATCCCTAAGATTGTTAATCCTACTTGCACCTCTGATTTCAGGCCTATTTCTTGTTTGAACACGCTCTACAAAGTTATCGCTAGACTTTTGACTGATCGGCTTCAGCGGCTTCTCTCTGGAGTGATCTCCTCGGCTCAATCTGCGTTTCTCCCGGGTCGTTCTCTTGCTGAAAATGTTTTGCTCGCAACTGATTTGGTACATGGGTATAATTGGAGCAATATTTCTCCCAGAGGGATGCTTAAAGTGGACTTAAAAAAGGCCTTTGACTCGGTGAGATGGGAGTTTGTCATAGCTGCTTTGCGTGCTCTCGCCATCCCGGAAAAATTTATTAACTGGATTTCTCAATGCATCTCTACGCCTACTTTCACAGTTTCTATCAATGGAGGCAATGGTGGCTTCTTTAAGAGTACCAAGGGATTGCGGCAGGGTGATCCTCTTTCACCCTATCTCTTTGTTCTAGCAATGGAAGCTTTCTCTAATTTGCTTCATTCAAGGTATGAGTCTGGTCTTATTCACTACCATCCTAAGGCCTCCAATCTCTCCATATCCCACTTAATGTTTGCAGATGATGTTATGATCTTCTTTGATGGTGGAAGTTTCTCTCTTCATGGTATTTGTGAGACGTTGGACGATTTCGCATCTTGGTCTGGTTTGAAAGTCAACAAAGATAAGAGCCATCTTTATCTAGCGGGTCTGAATCAGTTGGAATCCAACGCAAATGCTGCCTATGGTTTCCCTATTGGCACCCTACCTATTAGGTATTTGGGCCTCCCTTTGATGAATCGTAAGCTGCGCATTGCGGAGTATGAGCCTCTCCTTGAGAAGATTACGGCACGGTTTCGCTCTTGGGTCAATAAGTGCTTATCTTTCGCTGGCAGGATTCAGCTTATCTCTTCTGTTATATTTGGTTCCATCAACTTCTGGATGTCCACTTTTCTGCTGCCTAAGGGATGCATCAAAAGGATTGAAAGTCTTTGTTCTAGGTTTCTTTGGTCAGGAAATATTGAGCAAGCTAAAGGGATAAAGGTTTCATGGGCAGCCCTTTGTCTCCCAAAATCTGAAGGAGGTCTAGGTTTAAGACGCCTCCTAGAATGGAACAAAACTCTTAGTATGAGGCTTATTTGGAGGCTGTTTGTTGCTAAGGACTCTCTCTGGGCCGATTGGCAGCACCTTCATCATCTTAGTCGCGGCTCCTTCTGGGCTGTTGAAGGGGGTCAGAGTGACTCTTGGACTTGGAAGAGGTTATTAAGTCTAAGGCCTCTAGCGCATCAATTTCTAGTATGCAAAGTAGGTAATGGCCTTAAAGCTGACTATTGGTATGACAACTGGACTTCTCTTGGGCCTCTCTTTCGGATCATTGGTGACATTGGGCCAAGTTCTCTGCGTGTCCCTCTTCTTGCAAAGGTTGCTTCAGCTTTTTCTGAAGATGGGTGGAGACTTCCGGTGTCCCGTTCCGCTCCTGCTAAGGGCATTCACGATCACTTATGCACGGTGCCTGTGCCTTCTACTGCTCAGGAGGATGTCGACCGTTACGAATGGTCTGTTAATGGTTTTCTTTGCCAGGGTTTTTCTGCTGCAAAGACTTGGGAAGCTATTCGGCCTAAGGCTACTGTGAAAAGCTGGGCCTCCTCTATCTGGTTCAAGGGAGCTGTGCCGAAGTATGCATTCAACATGTGGGTTAGCCATCTCAACCGTCTTCTGACGCGGCAAAGGCTAGCTTCTTGGGGACACATTCAGTCCGACGCTTGTGTTCTTTGCTCTTTCGCTTCGGAGTCTCGCGATCATCTTCTACTGATATGCGAGTTCTCTGCCCAAGTGTGGCGGCTGGTTTTTCGCAGGATCTGCCCTCGTCAACGGCTTTTCAGCTCTTGGTCGGAGCTCCTTTCCTGGGTCAGACAGTCCTCCCCGGAAGCGCCTCCTCTGCTTCGGAAGATCGTTTCTCAGGTCGTGGTGTACAATCTTTGGCGTCAAAGAAATAATCTCCTTCACAACTCTCTTCGCCTAGCTCCTGCAGTTATCTTCAAGCTCGTCGATCGTGAGATCCGCAACATCATTTCCTCGAGAAGACTTAGGAAGCGTTGGCGTAAGCTAATGCTTCTCTGGATCCGTTAATGTCTTCAAAAATTTCCTAAATCTATTGTAGCTTTGTTTTTACTTTTTTGCCAAAGTTGCTTTTGTACTGGTTTTCTTTGTAACGCCACAACTTCATTATTAATGATATTAACATATTTAGCAAAAAAAAAAAAAGTTTTGTTTGGAAGTGCTATAGTATGATAATCTAAAGCTACTACGTAGAACATTAAAAATGTCTTTTTAATACCAGTAATTAATGGTGGTATTGACATAAAGGTATGGGTAATACCGTAATACATTAGATAAAGTTGTGAAAAGTCTTTTTGTTTTTGTTGTAATAAGTGATAAAAATGTCCAATTCTTAGAACGGCAGGACATAACGAAAAAATGTATTAAGTCACATCGCAGGATGTTGTTGCATAGCTGAGAGTTGGGTCCGCAAGAAAGAACCTAGAGAAAGACATTGGCCTTGTAACTTATATCACATTCAACCTTCGATTTGCCGCTTCTCTTATTATAGTTACCGGATAGTTAGGAATATGAGTAGATAAAATCATTAATCATATACGTACTTGTAAAAGTATAAAATTGACGAATATAATATTTAAAAGAAATTATTATCTTACACGTTGCTCTCTTGTTTTCCAAAAATACTAAATTGCGTTTAAAAAATAAAAAGACACTTAATAAAATTTGGAAAGATTTTTTAAATTGAAGAAATGTCTTGGCGTTATAAGATTAGGAAGAGAGAAATTTTTTAAAATTAGTGTTACTCATATCATAAAGTTTTGGTTAAAATGGTGAAAGGGTTTAATTTAGCTATGAAAATTAAAGCTGTAAATTTTTTTTAGAAAACTTTAAGATTTGGCCAAAATTGATAATTTGTTTTTGAAAAATTCAACATTCAATATTTGTTTTTGTAATAATTGAACTCCGTCTTATTTGGAACAAATGAATAGATGTATTTAATACAAAGATTGAAAGGGCAATTGGACCCACCAAATTAAAATGAAATTTTGGAATGTTGTAATAATTTAATTCATATAAAGAGAAGAGTGGCTCATGGCTAGCTTTTTGGGCTGAACAATGAAACGGACATGTCTGTGGTCCTATCTCTTTTCTACTGATATAAAATCTTTACAAAAAATTCAAAAAAATTGAGTAGATCCCAAAACGTGAGGGACCGTCATTTTGATTAAACCCCGTTTGGCATCTCCCCGTTTCCCTATGATTTTTATGGAAAGCCTTTCAAAATATCTTTACATCTTTCTATACTATTGGATATTAGTATTGCACATGCAAAATGTAAAACTAATGACTTTTTATTTACACATGCAAAATGAAATCTGGTTGAATCAATTTTATAAGAATTTCAACAGAGATATACACAACAGTTAACCCACTATGTGGACTCTTAGTAACAAATAAAAAGTTTATACAAAATTACAAAACATAATTGACC
>Ga0041059_1000013_pt1 | contig 73011 bp, 56 predicted proteins | sample AraColnosormetaG_FD_56232 | JGI IMG/M metagenome (GOLD analysis project Ga0041059, IMG submission 56232) | Arabidopsis roots microbial communities from North Carolina, USA - Col MF nosort | ecosystem: Host-associated > Plants > Roots > Unclassified | place: USA: North Carolina | collected...
ATGCGTTTACCATAAATTGTTCAAAACAACAAAAGATACGTTTTGCATTTTCTCAAATAACAATATATTGTTTTGAGTCGTCGAGTGTTTTAATTAATATTCGTGATAATATCCTAACCTTTGCAACTTCTCAAACAACAATATATTGTTTTGAAGTCGACGAGTGTTTTAATTAATATTCGTGATATCTAATATAGTATAGTAAGATTATGCAGATTTTGTGCAAAATAAATATCTCTAAATATTAATTGATAAGTAAAACTCAAAAATAACATTCCTTTTGTCCCAATATATAAAATGTTTTAGGCTTTTTCTTTTGTTACATGTTGTTCTTTCTTTTCAATTTTTATCCATAAATGCGACAGAGAGAATATTTCATTTACAAATAATTTACAGCTTATTAACATTTACTAAATCTTTACATATTTTTATGTGTTATTATATTATTTAAATTACACAAATATTAAATCAAAAATGGAAAATAGAGACTAAGAAAGAAATACGCTAATCGATTTTAATGTCAGATCATTTTCTTTAATTTAGTGACATTGATTTTTTTTTTTTAAACTTTAAAACTTTTTATCATTATTATTATGATGTAAGAAAAAAGAGTATGATTGTTGATTTGTTATTTATTATACATAACACATTATACTGATTTAAATTAAAATAAAAATGCAAGCTTCAATCTTTGGGGGTGTAGCTCATATGGTAGAGCGCTCGCTTCGCATGCGAGAGGCACGGGGTTCGATTCCCCGCACCTCCATTCCATTTAAATAATAAATTTTGTGACAATATTTTATATCAGAAAGTTCAACCGTCCGATTGTTTTTTTTTTCTGTTTTCGGGTGAAAAATCGAAAACAGAAAGTTCAGAAAGTTCAATATTTTATATCAAAAACATTTACTAAATCTTTACATATTTTTATGTGTTATTAAATTAACCGAAGCAATAGATAGAACCAAAAAAAATACTATCATTAGAGACCGTTGGTTTCTTCTTCCCTCTTTCTTAGCCTCTCGTTTCTCATCTCCGAGAACCACCACCGATGCTCCTCCGTCTTCTTCGCCGGTGATTTTGTCTTCCGATTGTTATCAATGAGTCTTCGTGTAGTTTCCTCCGTTTTCTCCGGAATCAATCGAATCCCTAACCTCCACGAGACTCATACTCTTCTTCGCTCTCATGTCTTCTCTTTCTTCTTCAAACCGGCGAATATCGGTAGTATACGGCGACTGGTCTTATCCCCATCATATGGAGACCGGAGCAGAGATAGTGTTGGCTCCGCCGCCGATGTTTCGTCATCTATTCTCGACGACGAGCTTCTGAGCAGCGTATCCGCCGTTAGAGATGCCGATGAAGCGCTCGCGATGATTTCTGATCGGTTCGGGTCAAATCGCGGTGGAATCGTTGAACTTGAAGATTGCCGTTCGATTATCTCCGCTGCTGTCAGTCGCGGCAATGTGGACCTTGCGTTGTCGATATTCTACACCATGCGAGCGAGTTTCGATTTAGGTACTCTCATCTCAACTTTACTATTAACCCAGAGTAGGAGTTTCTGTGATTGATTAAGCAAATTTAGGATTGATTGTTTGTTTTCACAGGTGGAAGTGACAATGATCGATGGAGTTGGTCAAGGCCTGATGTTGAAGTGTACACGATGTTGGTTAATGGTCTTGCTGCTTCCTTAAGGGTTTCTGATTCTTTAAGGATTATCAGAGATATTTGCCGTGTTGGTATCTCCCCTGCTGAGGAGGTAACACTTTGCTATGATACCTTGAAATTCGTTTGAACTTACTTAAGATTCATGTAATTAGTTTGTAAGCATGATTGCTATTGATTTTAGGTTCCCTTTGGTAAAATTGTGAGATGTCCGAGCTGTTTGATTGCCATAGCTGTTGCACAACCACAGCATGGAGTTCAGGTAATGATGATCCAATTCGATCTTCAATGAATGCTCTACAAATCTTATATGGAATAACTGGATGATTTGCTGTCTATGTTACTAGATTGTATCTTGCGCTAATTGCCGTTACCAATACGAGCTTTTCTCTGGTGACATAACTAGCATTGACTCAGAAGAGCTCGGGTTAGTTCTCTTCAGTATTTCTCTTCTTTGTTTCCTAGCTCTAGGGGAAAGGTGATACAGCTTATGTTGGGTGTGAGAGCGGTTTTTGTTTGTTAATTTAACCTTGAAAACAAATTGAGACTTGTGTGTTTGTTGATACTGGGATATTCACTTTCTCTAAGGAGCTACATCTGCCGAACGCAGCAAGGACATTCCTCTCTGGGAAAAAGGGCTCAGACTTATCCAGATAAAGAAGAACAAAATCACATCTTCAGTGCACTCTATTGTGGTAATCGCCACTGTTAACACATTCTCATTTCAAAATAATAACATTTGGTAAGGCAGATATAGTAACCATTGCATTGGATTTCAGGTACAGACTCCTTCCGGTACAGCACGAACGCACCGGTTTGCCACTGAGACAGCCGAACTCCCTGCGCAAGAAGGAGAAAGAGTGACAATTGCATCCGCTGCTCCTTCTAATGTTTACAGACAAGTGGGACCTTTCAAGTTTATCTCCAAAGCTCCAAACTTTTACCCTGGAGAACCTATGAGCCTCACAAAACACAAGGATGGACGAGAATCTATCTTGCTAAGGCCTCCTAGTAAAGATGGAGATAAGATCTTACAACCCTCGTTTCTAATACCCCTTCTTGCAATTTTGGCTACTGGAGATGCTGCTTCTGGTGTTATTGATCCCAGTTTGCCTCAGTTACTCTCAGTTGCTACTGTTACATCACTAGCGATAGGAGCAACCGTAAATTCTTTTGTCCTTCCTAAGCTAAATCAGGTTTATATTCTCTATCACATGAACTGCGTCAAGTAAACATATGATAGTCTCTTGGGTATGAATCTCATAATCCCTTGCACGGTTTCAGCTCCCTGAGCGAACAGTAGATGTGGTTGGTATCAAGCAGCAACTTTTATCTCAATATGATGTGCTCCAGCGTCGCATTAGAGATCTAAAAGAAGCAGTTGAGAAAGAGGTACCAAGTCTCATTTATCCATACCTTTTGAAACCCACAATATGTAATCAAAAACACTTACAAAACTTCGTTGTATCTATTTAGGTGTGGATGTTGGCTCGAATGTGCCAGCTCGAGAACAAAATTTTAGCAGTGGGAGAGCCAGCTTACCGGTATGAGCCTCTCAGATCATTGGAACCTCATCATCTAAGAAATTGTTAACAGAACTATGATAACATGTGTATCTTACTCAAATATAGTACTCGAAGAACAAGAGTAAAGAAGGTACGAGAAAGTCTAGAGAACTCCATAAAGGGAAAGATTGATCTGATCGATAGTTATGCTAGAGTAAGAAAACGATACAAAACCAATTTAGATCTTCAAAATGTCACTTGATCTTCTGTTTTTTTAACTTTTCAGCTCGATTTCTTTAACGTTTAGATATCTTCAATGATTGAGATTGAGGTGGAAATGGACAGTGATGTTCTTGCAGCCGAGGCAGTGAACAATACTGTAAGTTATTTCTAAGAGTTTAGTTATGAACCTGACATGTTCGAATCTGAGAGTTGTGTGTAAAACTCCAAATGCTTCACAGGAAAACATTGCTCAACAGATAGAGCAGATCATGGAACTTGAAAACCTTGAAGAGGTATAGAGTTCGAAACTCATTTACATGTACATTTAATCATATATATCTTTTTCCTGCAATTTTCCAGTTTCAATTTGGACAACAGAAGCATACATACTAACAACAACATTTGTGTTTAATGTTACTTTGGTCTTTATGTTTGTGAATGCAGAAATGGAAAATACAGGCTGAAGCAAACGACGAGGCCGAAAGACTACTTAGCTCCCAACCTTAAGCACTCACACACTTGTCAACAAACCCGGTTAGTTAATCATTATACATCACACATCATACATCATCATCATCATTAATTCATTATCATCATCATGTAAAGCAATTATCTTTCGGCGGCATATGTATGACATTAACAATGTCTGCTGTCAAAACTGCAACGTAGATTCGTCAATGATATGAAAATGTGGACGACTGTTCTGGCAATTACACTTTTAAGTACAATATTTATTGAATTTTAGTTCCCTTTTTAAGAATCTTTTTCTTTCTCCAGAGCTGCATTGGGATTTTTGACACTGTAAACATAATACTTTTTGAAAATTTTAGTAATGGAAATTGTGATCATCTTGTATCTGGTACAGGTCAAAAACTCTGGAGCATCGCTAAAAGTTAAGTTTCTTTTGTCGGTCGCTATAAGTTAATGTTGATAAATTTGTTTGTAATACTATAGTTTAATAATCACCGAAATCATTAATTTCTTGTTTCTTGTCCATTTGTAATCTTTTTTTCTTAAATGCAAGCATTTGTTAGTTAAATTATTAGTAGTTGCTAAACACACAAAGTGACACTTTTCTCCAGAGAATTGTGACATTAATTACTTAATTGAAGTATTAATTAATAAGGTATAAACAAAAAAGCCACGTGGCTTCTCTTCTCCACTCCTCTTTTTATTCCTTCCCAAACAAGAAGGTTAGTTATTATTATTTCCAGAGAAGCTTCTCTTTTGATTCTCTCGCTCTCTCTTTCTTCATCGCCTCTTCGAGCTTCGATGGTTGGGAATATTCTGGTGACCGGTGGTGCTGGTTACATCGGAAGTCACACGGTTCTTCAGCTTCTTCTCGGAGGCTATAACACCGTCGTTATAGACAACCTCGACAATTCCTCTCTCGTTTCGATCCAACGCGTCAAGGATCTCGCCGGAGATCATGGACAAAATCTCACCGTCCACCAGGTTTGGCTATCTTTTCCCTTGCTCTGCTCTTTGGATCATTGCATTCTGAGAATTTCGGTAATCATGACCTCAAAAATTGAGAGTTTTTTTTTTGTATCTCGATTTGCTTACAATGCTTTGGGAGTTATGTTTGATCAAATTGCTTTTAGTCGCAGTGGATTTCTGGATCAAATTGTGTTCGAGATTATCGTTAATCTGAGATTTTTGTTTCTGCAAATGTTAGATGGCTAATGTATCTTATACCTGCAGGTGGACCTTCGCGATAAACCCGCACTTGAGAAGGTTTTCTCCGAAACAAAGTGAGTTTTGTAGTAGCCTCTTCTTACTGATATACTCATTTCCTCGCAAAAACATGTTCAAGTTTAAATCTCATGAATTTTGACTTTCATTTCGTATTCTTAATAGACCTTATGATAATATATGTTGATCCGAAAAGCCTAGGAAGAGAGGACAGGGAAATTAGTTTTGTATGTTTCGTGCTAAGATCTGAATCTACAGTGAAATGCTTCTTGTTTCCAGTCCTCCAGAGATGTGATTTAGTGCTCTATGTGGCTGTAATCTAGGTTTGATGCAGTAATGCATTTTGCTGGATTGAAAGCAGTTGGTGAGAGCGTGGCGAAACCACTTCTGTATTATAACAATAACTTGATTGCGACTATTACACTTTTGGAAGTAATGGCTGCACACGGATGTAAAAAGGTAAAATCCCCTTTTGGTCTGTATTGCAGATTTTTGGTATTCCTTATGTATGTGAGTATGTGACAGTGAAACATGATTTAACTTTCTCTCATTGATCTCAATCAGCTTGTATTTTCTTCGTCCGCTACTGTGTATGGCTGGCCAAAGGAGGTTCCTTGTACAGAAGAGTCTCCCCTGTCTGGAATGAGTCCTTATGGACGGACAAAGGTACTCAGTCGTTTTCGATAGCAAAGTGGAAGCTTTTATTGTAGATTTGATTGGTATTTATACTGGAATGTTTCTCATTTCGTAGCTGTTCATAGAGGACATTTGCCGTGATGTACAACGTGGTGATCCTGAATGGAGAATCATAATGCTGAGGTACTTTAACCCTGTGGGAGCTCACCCTAGCGGTCGCATTGGTGAGGATCCTTGTGGGACTCCAAATAATCTCATGCCTTATGTCCAGCAAGTCGTTGTTGGGAGGCTACCTAACCTAAAAATTTATGGAACTGACTATACCACTAAAGATGGCACTGGTGTAAGACTTTCACATCCTTATACCACGATTCGTAATTTAAACTGTCCTTTAAATCCCTGCATCACTCTCACACAGACCTGCTTTTTATCGCTCTTCCACATGAATCATGTAAATCTTGAAATTTGGTCCATGGGTTGGGATTATCCAAGGAATTGTTTGCTCCAAATCCTAGATAGAATTGATTCATCACTAGAACTCTTAAGTATCATGATCATTTGATAGATTCACTTTTCTTGCTTCAATATTAAGTAATAACATGAGAATCAATTTACTTCCTCAATAGTCAACTTATCTTGACCCGATACTTTGTGATTTAACAATCTTGCTTTTATCCTTGGTGTGATGAGTTATATTGATCTTATCGGTCTTTATCAACTTCAGGTACGAGACTATATTCATGTTGTTGATCTAGCAGATGGCCATATATGTGCGCTTCAAAAGCTAGACGATACTGAAATAGGTATGCTTTTCTTCTTCTTTTCATAAGTACCTCATTGTCTCGACAATACATATCCGCTTATTTATACAAACAAGCTCAACTGTCTGATTTGGCTGTTGTGCTAGGTTGTGAGGTATACAACCTGGGAACCGGAAAAGGAACAACAGTGTTGGAGATGGTTGATGCATTTGAGAAAGCTTCTGGAATGGTAAGAAGATCACTTCTCTCCTTCTCTCTCTCTCTCTCTCGCTATACACTCAAATTCATAAGAGTGTACGCACACATATGTGTTGACTCTTTACATCACAATGACTTGATAGTTTGCAATAATGTGTACAGAAAATCCCACTGGTGAAGGTTGGAAGGAGACCAGGTGATGCAGAAACCGTCTATGCGTCAACAGAAAAAGCTGAACGCGAACTAAACTGGAAGTAAGTAAAAGACCCAACGAATGTTTTTATTAAGTATGTATCATGGACCTGTTTTGGCATAGTCTCTAAGAATGAAGAAACTCAAAATCTGTGGACAGGGCAAATTTTGGAATCGAAGAAATGTGTAGGGATCAGTGGAACTGGGCAAGCAACAATCCTTTCGGTTACGGTTCTTCACCAAACTCAACATAACGAAGCTAATGTATCCAACACTCCATTCTTTTTCTTTTGGGTCGTCGGCTGTTATCTTTATGTTACACACTCAGGTTTTAGCTTTAAAGCCTAAACACAGTGAGGGAGAAGTTACTTCTCTATTCATATATCTGCTTTCTCCTTTTGTAATTTATATATATCTTATATACGCATAGGTTTAACTTAAGCGGATCCTTTTGTTTTTTGGATTTGTATAATCTCTCTTAGGAAATTAATTGTCATGGGATTATATTTGTATTAAATAGAAACTGAATTCAATTTATTTTAAAATTGATTTGTATGCTATTTCAAAGTGTTTCTTTGTTGTTTGCATTTGCATTTCTTACTTCGGCCTGTTTGTTTCATCATTTAGCATTTTCATTCAAATGATCCATTTACATTTGTTTGATCATTTGATATTTAAACTAAATGATGTACTTAAATGAATCTTTATTTGTTTGATCATTTTGTAGTTCATCCACATTCTCATTTCATTTATATAAAAATGACTAAAATACCCATATTTTTATTTTGACATGTTTTCATTCTAACAAATGATAAATAATTTTGCTTTTATCGTTTTAGTGGGTAAAAATAATTTTACGGTTTTGCCGAAAAAATATTTTGCGGTTTTGGCGTGAAAACATGATATTACGGTTTTGACGGGAAAACATGATTTTGAAGTTTTGGCGGGAAAACATGATTTTACGGTTTTGGCGGGAAAAATATTTTACGGTTTTGGCTAGAAAATATGATATTAAGGTTTTGGCGGAAAAACATGATTTTGAAGTTTTGGTGGGAAAAAATATTTTACGGTTTTGGCGGGAAAAAATATTTTACGATTTTGGCGAGAAAACATGATATTACGGTTTTGGCGGAAAAACATGATTTTACGGTTTTGGCGGGAAAAAATATATTACGGTTTTGGCAGGAAACATGATTTTGCAGTTTTAGTGAAAAAATATGATTAACGGTTTTGGAGGAAAACATGATTTTAGGATGTTGACGGGAAAATATGATTTTGCGGTTTTGGCGGGAAAATGAATACAATTTTGACGTAAAATAATAGTCCGTGATTTCCAAATTTTTAATTTTTTTTGGTGCAATATGTAATTTAAAAAAAATATTAAATAAAAATTTTATAGAAAATTAGTATTATTACAAATGTTATATTTGTCATTTATTTTTTTTACTAAACCATCTTCATATAAATGGTCCAATCAAGTTCATCCAAATGAGTTTTAAAATTTTGCCTAAACTTACAAAGTCATTTAGATGGATCATCCAAGTGATTCATCCAAATGATATGTTAAATTGTCAAAAACAAACATCATTTTTTTCTTCGTCTAGATGATTCATCTGGATGGAGAAACAAACATGGTCTTCTTCTGCTAACAAGGGAGTGTGCTCTTAACTTCTTATGATAATGATTCATGACCCATGAGCAAAGTAAAAAGGCCCAATTACAATTGCAGTCCACAAATTGTCTTTTCACTTTCAAGTACTAGTGTAAGCTAACCTAACTGTTGAAATGAAGAAAAATTACAAAGAAAAAGGACAAACAGATATTGAAGAAAAATACACAAATCTCAAGGATAGTGGGAGCTCTCCAATGATGTGACTTCACTTTCTCTTTTATTATTTTCTTCTTTCTCCTTTGTTTAACTTCTTGAAACTACAAAAGTGTCGAGATCTATTCAAATACATAAACACTACAAATTCAAAACGTATTTACTTTTTTTTTGGTATATTCTCTTGCTTTATGAACATTTAACACTTTTTCTTTACATCCGAATGCATGCAAACAAAACATTTTGTGAAATGGAACATGTAACGTAAAAAAAAACATACTCCCACTTTCAACTTAACTAAAACTAAAACAAAATAAAGGTTCAGCCATATTCTCAGGAAACACAGCATTTTTGGGCTTAATTGAAGGAGAGAACTTGACCATTTGTGTAAAAGAAAATTAATAAACTACAGAAAATTTAATTAAGCTAAGGATGTGATGTATTGCTAATTTAAGTAACCTATAAACTTTATTCTTTTTAGTAGAAAAATAAATAATTTATACAATTACTAATTAATTTCCTCAAACTTAAACATGGGCTACAACAAAAAATTAGTGAAAAAGGGGAAAAAACTAAATAAAACATCAAAAATGGAGAAGATAATAATAATACGGGAATTAAATTAGCAATGGAAACCCAAGACGGAACCATCGGCAATAGAGACGGTGACTCGACAATCCGATTTAGCAACCACGTGATGTGTGAACACGTGCAGCACTTTGACCCGACCCGCTAACTCCATCTTCGACTCTATCTCCATTGTTGGTCCGACCCGATTCCCATACCCGAAACCCGGATTCGCATATCCATCTCCTAGCGTTGGCCCCGTCCCTCCTCCGCCGAATGGCGTACCCGGAAATCCCGGCGGACCTCCGATTCCAGGAAACCCCGGTGGACCCATGCTTCTCGGGTTACCTGGAAAAACCGGTGGATTTGGGTTTCTCGGAATCACCGGAGCACCTGGATTTCTCGGTGGATTTATTGGAAATTCCGGCGAGCCTGGATTTCTCGGTATAATCGGAGCTCCTGGGTTTCCTGGAAACTCCGGCGAGCCTGGATTTCTCGGGAAACTCGGAGGACCCGGATTCCCAGAAAAATCCGGTGAACCTGGATTTCCCGGTAAATCCGGCGATTCTGGATATCCTGGAAAATACGGTGAATCTGGGTTTCTTGGAGTTACAGTGAAATCCGGTGGACCGGGAATAATCGGAGAGTCTGGAATAACGGCGGCAGAGACGGTGGAGATAGCGGAGGAGGAAGGAGGAGAAATAGGGAAAGAATGAACGGTAAAAGTGGCGGCCATGTATTGAATCCGACCCGAATCAATTTTACCGGCGGGTATGAACATAAACCCGACTTGATTACCCGAATAAAGAAGCTGAATAGAGCTGTCGTAATGAGAGAAAACGGCACGGTTAGGGTTTCTAACGGCGACGTACTGAGAGAAGGAGAAGTTAGCGGTATTGTTTGAGACGGCGAATGAGGGGAGTTGGACGGCGTTAACGGAGATCTTGGGGTCTTTTGGTTTGAAGACTGTGAAGTAAACGACAAGGAGAACAACGAGTAAGATGAGTAAGAAGACGGTGGCGACGGCGCAAGAAGCTAAATTAGTTCTGCCGGAAGAACGGCGACGATCGTGAGGCTTGGCCATTGTCGAGATCGAAGAGTGTTTGGAGACGACGATAGCGTTGAAACCGAGACACTGTGAGAGTGTGAGTGAGAAAGTAGAGTAGAGAGGGTACAGTACTTCAAACTAAAAGCGAGAGAGCATTTATTAATTGTCTGTACGACAAACAAATCATCAAATCCTTCCTTCACTTCATTACCATTTTATTAATAGACTTAACTATAAAAGTTTCAGTAAATTTGTAGATTAGATTGTTTTGACAAATGATATTGTCGAGTTGATTAATTTCACCACTCAGCTTATTGCATTAATCAAGAATGTTTTTCTTTTTCGTATTTAATGAGAAAGATATTCAAAATTAGAAATACAAGGTTCCAAAGTCACATGATCCCTTTTTTTGTGTATTTTTCCACATGAGTGGGTGAAAGCTGTTTAAAGTCCAATTCAGTGAGATTTGCTCTTTTATTGCAAGCCTTGTATTAGAGAAATTGTTTTATTGCACACTGCAGTAAGTTTGGTTTGATCCCACTTGCAAAAATTATCACTAAAGCGAAAATGACACAAATGCCCATCCGGGGACATTGAAAACAGGCCAGAGATAGGCCCGCGGTCATTGAATACAGGCCCGATTTAGGCCCATTATATGTCATTCTTAATTTGTAATTTGGTTTCATAATGAACAAGAATGTCTTAACATCTTCCTTACCACAGCACAATTGGATGATACGAACAAATTAGCAACAACGTTTAATTTATGGTTTAGGGAAAAAAACACAAAAGCTTAAAGGCTTCTTTCATGGAAGGAAAAAATTATCCAAGAAGAGCCTATCAACGTTTTTCTCAACGAAAACAAACATAATAGATACATTACATCATATACATATACATACCATAAAACCAAACTTTATTATGTACTTAAGACTGGTTACTTAGTTAGCTCGTCCAGACGACGATCCATGGCCACAGATACTGCTTCAAGAAACGTAGCCTCGCTTGACGCAGGCAACACCGAGTTATGAGCTTCTCTCACTATCTCTTCAATCGCTGAGTCTTTGTTCACCGTTTCTCTGCACATTACGCTTCCTATTTGATATGGCGTCAGGTTTCTCTCAACGCCTTTCTTCAGCAGCATCGTGGAGATACGTAGAGTGCGTGAGACAGCTTCAGGAACATTCCAGCCATGGAGTTGCAGAAGCGCAATGTCTTGTTCGGAGTCTAGAGAGTTTATGTAGTCAATGGTGTCTGCAGAAAACGGGAGTTTCGCTTGCGGCCAGTAGAGCCACTCAAATGTGCAATCTTCAAACTGCAAACCCACTTCAATAAATAAGTTTCACTTCTATATTTATTGGAGGGGTCAGTAAATGTTGAAAGAATTGTGAGAGAAACTTACATTCTCGGGCAAACAATAACCATGATCGATGGGAATAAGAAGAGTTTTTCCTTCTTCGCTTTTCCCGGTCAATATGTTTCCAGCATGTCGATCTGCATTTGCCATTCTTATGTCAAAGACACAGATTTTGTGCACTTCCTCAACAGGAAACGCTCCAGGGCCGATGTCTTCGCAGCTTCCATTGTTCTTCATGAACATTTGCAAAGAACCAACTTTGGCATCTTTTGTAGCACAGCTGCTGAACCCATTTGGGTAGTTATACACTTTGTGTGAGCTTCTGACCATAGCAGTTGGTGGCACACCGGCAAAACCCATAACTTCTTTAGACACAGATCTTAGTCCGCTCTTTGGATGATCTAACAAGTAAGCTGCAACTTCTCTTGTTGCCCCTTCTCCTACTCTAGTTCCTCTCTTCAATCCCTGACCGTCTGATGACACAGGAAGCTGCTGAGGATTGTTCACAGCCATTGGTTCTTCATCCATAGGCTTGAACACAGATACATAGTTGAGACCTGAAGAATCTTGCATCAGATATGTCCCTCCTGTCCCTTCAGCTGATCTCACTGGTGGACTACCTTTGTTCAACCCATCAACCGTCCGGTCAATCATATCCTCGAGAACCTCAGGTAATTTCACATCGGGGTTAAGAACAACGGCTCTAACAAGGAGTCTTTACCAGTAGCAGTGTCTTCTTCTCTTTTCACCGTGTCTTCCACCGATTTCTTAACCAGCAAATGGATTACAGAGTTTCCATCTTTACAAATCCCATCAATGATTCTGTTGTCATCAAGCTTCTCTCCTTTAAACAAGATCTCTTGATCATCAACCTCAGGAAACCCTTTACCCTCTTTAGAGATCCGTTTCTTCAAATACCCAACATTTCTACGACGATCCACATGAAACTGAAAGACCTTGCCGCAAGTAGTAATCACAGTAACAAGCAAAGGATCATAGAGCTTAAGCACCAAATGCAACACACTACCACCAGTCACACCATAGTCCTTCACACGTGAGGCATTCCTGGCAAGCTCTCGACCACTGAAAACAAGTTTCTGTCTTCTAACCCTAAAACCATTACAAGTCTGGATCCTAAGTTTAACCTCAGCAATAGAATCAGACTCCAAGATGAGCATAGGCATCGTAGAACCAGAAACACTAAGGAACACCAAAACCGATTTAACAGAGTAATGCGTCGTCGTCGATTGTCCGAAACCACCAACAGCAAACGCCGATCCTCTATGAATCGGGCTTAAAGCAACATCAGCAACAGACATTTCCTATTGAAACAAAAAAAACCTAGCTCTAATCCAAATCTAAACAATAATCTTCTCGTACGGGTATCAATAAGAGACACCCTTCCATGAAAAGAATCGATCCAAATCCTAACAACAACAACTAGATCAACCCCTCCCTCACGAACCTAACAGAGACGAACCCAAATAAGTACACCTATAAATTCATGAATCTCCTCTTAAGCAACAACAATCAAACGAAGATCGAGGAAATGGTGATGAAATTGAAGATCTTTAGATCTCAAAACCACAGATTTCTGGAAAGATCGTTGTAGATTTTTCGGATCGATGATTTTTTTTTTCCTGAGGAATGAATTGAAAAAAAATCGCTAAAAGAAAGGCAAAGTCTAGATTTTTTTTTTTGGAAGAAGGAGAGAGCTCTTTCTTTAAATAGACGCGCTTCTTAGCCTTTTCCGGATTTTGTATATTCTTAACGCCGTTACTTTTCACATCTACGACCGTTTCTTTGCATTCATTTTATTTTTTATCCATCAAATTTGTTTTATAAAATAAGTCATCGAATATTCCCTTTATTTTTATACTTTAAATTGAATTTCATTTATTTTAATATCTCCTAAAAGTTTAAAATTTATGGATTGATAAGTACCATTTATAATTTCTCCATTTAGAAAAATTAATTGTTTTGATTTACCCATTCTTATGATCTTATCTGATAAACGGAATAAGGGAGACTATGTAACGTGGTGATGTTGCCGTCATTAATCTAACGGGAATGTTAACGTGGCTTTTGGCTTGCAGGCTAACGACGGTATTGTGAGTCATTCTTGCAATGATATCTTGCCACGTGTGATTCTTTGTAAAGGGAACAAAAACTAACCATTAATTAAAGTGATTAATCATTTTCTTTAAAAGAGATTGGAGGGATTAATCAGAGACTTAAAATACTAACATTTAGGAAACTTGAACTGGTCTGAAAACCGAGATTATTGCCGTTGCACATGGATGGGTCCTCTTTCTACAAAAATTCATATCTCAAAAGCCTAAATCATCATTATACATTAGTATATCTTTATAATATTGTATGATTTGAAAAATATCTAAATGCATTATGAGTACTAATGAATCATGTAGGTTCGTAGAATCCTCCTCCTATATTACGATTACCCCCATTCAACAAGTACCATTCACGAAATCTTTACATTTCTAGCTTTGAATTATTTAATACACCATTAACATAATACTAATATATTACATAATCTCATGATAATTATATATATAATTTTCATTTCACCATTGATGACAAAGAATTTTGAAATTGTTTTATGAACTTTCAATAATGCGAACGTTTCAAGGGAGTTGTACCACGAAAGAAGGTTCAAAGGAAAAGTGAGTCATAACATAACATAACATTAAAGATACAACAAACGTTTCTTTCGACAAGATTTCTTGACCAGTTCATGCATCTACCATCCGTAGCTAAATTTCTGATCCTTTTTTAAGTAATACAATATCTTTTTGATGTTGTTGTCAATATATGATTAAATAGAATTATAAATTATTTGATGAAACGAGTTGTGTTCAAAATTAGACTCTGATCGATATGCATCACCAAAAATTAGCTTAACCAGAATTAAAATATGGTAAAAATCTTAGAGCATCCCCAGCGTATATCTTAGCCTAATCTTAGCAAACATCTTAGCATTAAAAGCAATTATAATTAATCAAACCAATTAAGATATGTATTTTAACTAAGATGTTTTTCTTAAGGTAAGAATGACACATGTGTCATTGGAATAGTAATTTGTTAACCAAAACAATGTTTTGCAATAATTTGATTTTTATCTTCTTAAGAAGGGATTCTTAATCATTGGAATAGTAATTTGTTAAAATCTTCTCTAATTTTTCTTACCTTCAAAACAGTGAAATTTTAATTTAAAATAACGTTAATATTCAAGGTTAAGAAGTAATTGGTTCTTAACTATTAGAGATGATCTTACATTATTACTATATTTTATACGAAATCAACCAAGTATCATCTAAGCTTTAATAAGAGTAGTTGATAACATCTGGTATGGCCGGTGGTTTTCATCTGACAATAAAATAATATGACCTGACGTATTTATATACATTTCAATATTTGTAAGAAGATAAGTTAATGTTGTCACGATTATTGTTGGTACATGAATACAACAACATCAAAAGATAACTATTTAAAATTCAAAACCAATTGGCCGCACATATATCGACAGTTCGACACACGTGTGGACCCGACGTTGCTACTGCAGTGGCTCCTCCTATAGCCGTTGCTCACCAGTGACCGTTAAGAGTTCACTTTTCTTTATATTTTGAGATTATTGTCCACAACGCCATTTTTCTAAAAAGCCATTTAAATGATAAAACCTTAAAGAAAATTGTTATTTCATTGTAAAAAAATTCCCTTAGAAATAGATTATCAACAAGTAACTAAACGACCGAGAGACATAATCGAAACAAAAAGAATTGCAAATTGTTTCAGCCTTGTACCATATAATGTCGAATGAATTCCGAATTATACATAAAAAGGATTAAAAGACCTCAAACGTATAATTCGAAAAAGCCTCTAGCTTCTTCTAAAGATTTCCTCTAGTCTTCAACTTCAGAGTCGAGTACAAAGCTTGGAAATGCTAAAGTCACTTCCCTATAAATCATAGAAACGACGACGTACTTACTTTATATGTCAATAAAAACAAGAAAGAGAAATATTTTTGAAATAAAAGTCTACTTGAGGTAAGGCAGAGTCATGTTCTTGAGGATTGAAGGATTCTTAGCAACGAGCTCTTTCCACTCTTCTTCATCAATCTTCCCATCTTTGTTTGTATCAACCTCGAGCATCGTCTGTTTGTAAAAATCGATTCACAAATTCAACATCATTAAGATATTAAATATATATCTTTAACAAAAAAAAGATATTAAATATATAGGAATATTAATGTCATAATAAGAAAGATAAATAGATTAAAATTAGGTATAATGTTGCGTGACCTGTTCCACGATAGCTTCAATAGATTCTTCCGAGAGTTCTAAGTCTGTTTCACCAAGTAGTGCGCCAACCATCTTCTTCAGCTAATTTCCAACCAAAACATTTTACACATCAAAATGTTTGTGTATGCATCTCCAAACATCCAAAGACATATATGATAATATATATATGCACATATTTTGATATGGAAAGAATAATTTTGTGGTTTTGGAAGGTTGCAATCTATGTTCTACAACTTTGCAATCTGAACCAAAAAATGAAAATTTGAAGGTAAGATTTTTCAATTACTATTTACTTGTTCGTATAAAGATTTCACCGTTTTATTCAAAATTCTTTTTTAATTTCTCCATTTTTTTAATAGTAGAATTGATGAGATCTATAGCATTTTATCAGTACCTCATGGGGCTCGATGAAGCCGGTTCCATGGAGGTCAAAAAGCTTGAACATAACTACAACATTACAAGCGATTTACTTCATCTATTAGACACGTAAATAAACACGTATATTTTCATGATCCTAAAGTGTAAATAACGTACATGCAGATTTTTCATGTTCGGGAGTGTATGGATGGAATATGCTAAGGGAACGAACAAATTCTCCAAACTCAATCACACCGTTGCGTTTCCTATCAAACATATAAAACACCTGCATGCACCACTTTTTCCGAATTATTTAGCTAAACACCTTTTTTATTTTTCTTGACGTCAATAATATTCATTGAAATATGTAATTAAACAAAAAATATGTTTATATATAATTAATTATGCAAGTATAGAACAGATATACGAACCCTGTCCGCAAATAGATTTTGCATACTGCCGTTTCTGAACAAAGCCAGAAGAAACTCTTCCTGCTCATAAAATATTAGGTCATGCATGTAGATGCAAATCAAATCCCAAAAAAAATGTGATTTTTAGATTTAATATACAATTTTTTTTTTGTATAAATGAAAAACCATTTAAGAAATAAATGTTACCTTATGGATTAGACCATCATTGATAATAGATGTACTTAGCTTCTTGAATAAATCGTGTAAAGCCTCAATCTCATTCACGGTGACTGCATACATCAATTATACATAAACTCTATAAATAGCTTCATAAAATGCATCTATATACAGCTCATATTCGTTTATAGATGATCGTTTATTAACTCTTCTTTATCTTTCGTAATTAATTATGTTATTCAATTTTTACATAGAGATGTTGCGGTTTTTGTTTGTTTGGTTTGACTTACAGGGAGTTTCGGATGCAAGAACATGAGGATCCTCATATCCACGAGGATGCTTTGCTCGCTTCAACGAGAAGCATTTCACGAATGCCAACATTCAACAACTTTGGTAAATATAGAATAATTTTTTGTGCTGCTAAAATAACCAATAAAAAAAAAAAAGTTTCAGGCTCCTGATCTTGATTCAATGATCCGTTGGAATTCGCAATGGTAGATAAGAGGAAATGATAGTTACGGTGGACTAACAAATAATTAAAAGATTTATATGAATCTGGTTTAGATCTTTATGATCCGATCATCTTATGTTAAAAATGACGACAAGGAACGAATCAAGAACATGCATATGATGAGATCATAACAATTAATTAAGAAGAAGACTTGAAATTAATTAAGATCGATACATGGATGGGCAAACCTAGTAACAATTTAGAGGTTCTCATAAATTCCTCATAAAACCTATATGATCATCATATAGTAATCCCCAAGAAAGAGGCCAAGATCTTAATTAAGAACAATAGGCTCAATTAATTACAAAATTAAAATCTTATTTGGCAGGAAAATAAAACCCAAATAATCAAGAAAGATTCGATTCAAATGATAAAAGTCTAAAAGTGAAAATACCTGGATGATCGATCTTGTGTTACAAATTGGTTGTATTTAGAGGGTTGTTGTTCTTCCAATATTTCTAGAGAAGACTTTAGATATACGGAAATGCCTTATGTGATATCGACGGAAAACAAAAAGCTTACTGTATACTTCATTAAAAATTCAGCAATCATTAAAAATAAAATAAATTAAAGAATAAGTTGTGACTGTACGATCTTTTTATTTGACAATTTTTTTTTTTTTCGGTTTCAATTTCATAAACAGATAATTTGATAGGTGTTCAGAAAAAAAGAGAAAATTTGATTTTATTCTTCTTAATTCGTTTTTATAATAATAATAAAAATTAAAACAAGAAAAAATAACACGTAAAAAGAGTATTGTTAGTTGTTATTCACGCGCTTTGTTCTTATTAAAATAAAAAACCGTTGGATTATTCTTCTTTTTCTTTACTTTCTTTCCTAATTTTCTAGGGATTCATTAGAAAAATTCTTTTAGGTTTTACAATCTTTGAAAGAGAGAAGATAGTGCGTGCGCGCGCGCGACGCCATGGATGGGAAGAGTAATAATCATCATGATCTTTTTGCGAATGAGAACGAAGAGAAAGAGGTATTCTTGAGTCTTGAACCCTAATTTTGTTGGAAAGAATGATGTGCGATGTGGTGCGATACTTTCTCTCTCAAGTAAGACCATTGATCGAGGGAGATTTTCGCAAATCCCAGCGTCACCTTCACTTGGTGAAAGGGGAAAAATCGAAGATCCTCGTAAAATTGATGCTCAGAAATTAGATTCTCCACAAGCAAATTGGTGTAGTCATTGTAGAAAAAACGTTATCATGACCGAAGGCGAAAACACATATGATAAACCATTTAGTTCTGATTGTTCTGATTTAAACTCAAACATAGTTCTGATTGTTTATCGTGAAACGAAAAAACATAGGATAAAACAATGGTCAAAATAGTGCCGACTATTCATACTAACATGGTTCATTTCTTGTATTGTGGGGACTCCTTATGTCAAAACAATGTTACGAGGTTCTTCTTGATGACACTATTGAATCCAAGAATTATGAAAAGCTTCTTGATCTTTCAATATCACGTGCTCAGAGACAAATATTGTAAGATATGATTAGATGCGGATAACTATTATCATAGACAAGTGGAAAGATTATGATTCACATGTATATATTATAGATCATGAATTTGATCATCAAGATATAGATTTTTCAAAAGTAATTTGGTGTGTTTTAGAAAGAATGATCACATAAAGCGCACTTATAATGGTCCAACAACTTGATATGCTAACTGATAAGGATAATGGGTGAATGAATTGGTAAATACGATCTGCCAAAACAACAACAACAAAAACCAAAAATGTCAAAAACAGAAAGACTTACTTTATTATATATGTAACCTGAGTGAGTTGATGAAAAATTCTGATCCTAGAACGTAAGGAGAGTATACAGGTAGTTTCTGTATCTCGCTATGGCATGATTCACCCAAAATAGGCTGAAACAGGTCGCTAACAATTCATCCCTTATCACTTGAGGTGATGCTTCACCAGCTTCTTGTTCAAAGAGAGACTTCCACAGGTTAGAAATGTTAAAGACTCGATGGTCTCCCTCACAAAACCATTAATTAGCCTTTGTAACATCCTCTGCAGACCTCAGTTTATCCTCTAGCTTCATCAGCACTTGCTTGTACTTTGCAATAAGCCAACGATAATAGTCGATCATCAAAATAAGAGCTATCATTTCTTCTGAGAACTAAAACATGATATCTATTAAGACAAACTGTCGGCCCATTTGTCGGCCCATTCACAACAGAGATTTTGAATTTTCTCTTTGAAACCCTCAAGTGTGTTTTTCTTAGGCTTGGTCGATCTTTAGCCGTCTTCAACATCAAAATCAATGGAGGAAGAAGAAGCGAGACAAGTGGTGATCGACAATGATCTGAAGAAGAAGATCAAGGAAACGGTGAAGAAGATCCTGAAACGGTCGAGTTTACTTGAGATTACAGAGATTAAGGCCCGAGAAGAAGCTTCATCTGAGTTGAATCTCGATCTTTCGCGAGATCCGTACAAAATCATCGTCAGAGAAGCCGTCGATAGTTTCATCGAGAAGGCGATTATGACAATCGATACTGAGATGGGAAAGCTTCATACTCAGATTGTAGAAGATGTTGATGGAGAAGTAACCGAGAATGCCACGAAGACGACTACGAAGAAGAAAAAGAAGAAGAAGGCAAAGAAGAAGGTGGAAGAAGAAGAGTCATCACCTGCTTAGGTAAATTTTATCATCTCAGATAAATTTCATCTTTGCTCAGGTTTTTGTGTAATTTCAACGATGAATGATGTCTTTAGTTGAAATTAGTGTTTTAGCCATTGATACTACACTTCAAGTCAAAGTGTATCAGACTCTGTAACATGCTCCATCAATAGTTATATGTTTTGTTACTTAAAAAATTGATGATTGTCTAATTCATTAGGACATTTAATTTGCCAAAGAAAAACTTGGTTTTGGTGAAATTGTGATACTCAAAAGATTCAAGTATATCAAAATGAAACCTCTTTTTCCAATGCTATATATTCTCTTTGTGTTATGAAATGCATTATTTTTGTATCGACCCTTCAAATGATAATGACATTTGCATATCTTTCTTCGGTAGAGTTTGACATATTTGCATTTAGGAGAGACGACAATTAGAAGATTGAATTGTCAAGAATATGATTGACTCACCACGTAGATTACACTGAAGCCACAAGCACACTTTGTGGTGGTCGTCATTCTAATTCTTATTATGATCGTTTCACAAATATTCATGGACTCGAATAAATCCACAATTGTATACTAAGCATTATTCTAGGAAGGATACAAATTGATGCAAAAAATATTTAGATAAGAGAATGCTCTTAGACCACACAAAATGCTACCCATCATTTTCTTGTTTTCTTCATATAGTAAACACAAAAACATATACAAAGAAAACTGAACAAAATTTGAAGAGTTATTAAAATGGGGTGTACATCTTCCAAGCAAGCAAAAGCTAACGTCGTCGCCGACGTTTACAAACCACCGCCGTCTAGTTTCGCGGTGTTTGATGTCAACGCCATCCAAGAGCCATGGCTAAAATTTGAACATGAAGATGATGAGAAACCGCCACGCTCCACCGTCTTCGACCGTCTCGACGAGGATGATGATGATGATGATGATGATGGTGATGACGCTCCTAAAACATGGGAAGAAGTCAGCAAATCTCTAGAAACTAAACTTAAACCTGCCGCCGTTAAACCGCCGGAAGTAGACTCTGTTAAACCTCCGGCGACTCCTCCACGGCGGCTTCCGCGGAAGAGCGCATCGTTCCACACACTGGACGAGCTTGAAGTGAGGGCCAAAAGAAGCATCGCCGCGCAAATCCCGACGACAATGGTTAAGCTTAAGAGAACCGAGTCGATGTCCAAGCTAAGACCCGAGTCAGATGATCGAACCGAGTCCACTCAGTCGTCCTACTCGGGGCCTCGGTCAGTGAAGGAGAACATATTCGTCAAGAGAGACAGAGAACGGAGGGAGAAAGAAGGGAACAAGAAGCCGGTGATGAACTGGGACCCACTTAGGGAGTTCCCGGAGAAGTGTCCGCCGGGAGGAGGGGAAGGTTTGATTGTCTACACGACGTCGTTGCAAGGAGTGCGTCGCACGTACGAGGATTGTATGCGTGTGAGGGCCATCATGGAGCAGCAAGGAGTTGTGGTGGACGAGAGGGACGTGTCTTTAGACGCCGGAGTCTTGAGCGAGCTTAAGGAGCTTCTCCAAGACGAAGCATCAGTGGCGCCGCCGCGAGTGTTTGTGAAAGGGAGGTACTTGGGAGGAGCAGCGGAAGTGACAGCGATGAATGAGAACGGGAAGTTAGGGAGGGTGTTGCGGTGGGCACGTGTGGAGAGAGTAGGGGAGGAAGGGAGGCTCACGTGTGAAGGGTGCGGAGGAGCGAGGTGGTTGCCTTGTTTCGAGTGCGGCGGAAGCTGTAAGGTGGCGGCGGTTGGGGCGGCCAAAGGTGAAAGGTGGGAGAGGTGTGTCAAGTGTAATGAGAATGGATTGATTCGTTGTCCCGTGTGTTTTGTTAATTAAGAACATTATTAGTTTACACAAGCAAATAGAGGTGTGTCAAATATACTTTGTCCCGTTTGTTTTGTTATATGTATGTGACACGTTTGATTTTGTGGAATTGAAAATGATTTGAAACTATGCTAGGATTTTCATAAAATGTTAAAGCATGAACGTGAACCATTATAATGCTAAGCTTGCAAGGTCTCTCACTCGTATATGTTGATGGTTTTGATCAATTACGTAAAGGAGTTCAACAATCTCACTAATTTAAGTTTGGATCGTCAGAAGGTAAAAGCTGGCAAACAAAGTCACTTCTGCCTGAATACTTTACAAATTTGTTCTTTGTTGCTATTTTGTTTGATTGTTATGCATCCGTTGAGGATTTTGTGCTATGAAACAGAGTAATATGAATTCCATCATTATAGTAACTATGGCAAGTTAGTGTTAGTTAAAATCTTTTAATGAAAATGCATACAAGTATGCTTCTCAAACTTAGCTTTAAGAGTTTCTCACAGTTACATAAGAAAGCAGAGCAATGCACAAAAAAAGATACAAAAAAGATAGATTTACTTTTGTTCTTACAAAGAAACAAAAAAAGAATCTGACATTTTTCTCACATACACAATGTTCATGGTCTTCAGTTGTACTTCCTCTTCTTTATCTTGAAGGAAGATGATCGGATAATGTCATCGTCGGCAGTGAGAACGGTCTCGAGTGGAACTATTGATTCGGGTTTGGTGAAGTAAGTGAAGAGAAGGTAGATTCCATCCAAGTAAGTGTTGGTTTCTCCAGCTTTGTTCTTCTTTCTTATGCTGTAAGCCAACGGAATCACTCCTCTGTTAAACACTTCCACATACATTCCACCTCCTGCCACAAGCAACTGCCACACACACCAAAAAGAAATCCCAGCAACATAATGAATCTTTCAGAGTCTGCACCAACTAAAAACTTCCACTACTCCGAACATAAATTTCAGAATTCCTCATTAGATTAAACATGTGATATAGCGTAAAAGAACCCACGCGTAAACCACAAATGATAACTGTGTATTAGCTCGTTTCGAGCATCAAAGGACATTTCAAGAATTGAGTTAAAATGTTATGGTAAAACATGACTAAAAAACTAAGAAGTGCACTAAGGGCTCCTATCTTGTTTCAAATGGTTGAGACTTAAAGAATTCACAGCCCACAGAAGGATGAGATTTGCTCTTAGAAAGTTAAACTCTTTACTTCAATTTTAACAAGGAGTCGTCACAAACATTCAATTGATAGCTGCAAGTTACACAACTCTACATTGAAACCATTTTCTCTTGCTTTGTCATTAACGTGTAAGAACAGACACAAGATACAACTTTTAGTGATCTCTTACTCAACTTCTAATTGAATCCTAAAATCTCTTTCTCTCTCAAATAATCAAATTTCCCTCTGACATGAAACAGAAAACAGGTAAAGTTGGAGACTTTTACTTACCTCTTCGTATTTCTGGGTAAGACCAAGCCGTTCATCTTCAGACATGTCTGGTCTCAAAACCGCCATTGTTTCGTACTGCCTGAGCCCAGGTGGGCACTGAGGTTCCGGTTTGTCTTCAAGGGCAGTTGAGACTCCCGACCCGGAAGGAGAAGTCGGGTCATCATCCGACCCGAATCCACCTTCAAAGAAAGTTCCAGAGAAGTCAAGAGCCTGAGATTTCACCACAAATTGAGAGCCATCTCTCTTCTGTATCGAGGCACACATAGGTTTCGACTTGGAAATGAATGGCCTGAGAGAGTGGGAGAATGATAGCAGCGGCTGCGAAGATACATTAGGCAGAGGGCAAATTGTGGAATTTGATACACACAGCGAAGACGCCATTGTTGTGAGATTGTGAAAGCAAAGAGGAGATGAGAGAGTAAAATTTGGATAAGAGATGATGATGGTACACATTAGTCAGAATTCTATTGTACACCATGGGCCTTTTTAGGTTATTGGGCCTGTTAAAGGCCCGTTTTGTAAAGACAATTATTTCTATCTGTATTATTTGTCTTCGCGATCAAGCCAGTTCTCGGAGCAATCAAATCTATAAGAAAAGAATCGTCGCCGGTGAAGAGAAAAAACCATAGAAGCGATGGATCCGCAGCTAACTGAAGTTTCACAGCAGTTCGAGAGATTCAAGGCGGCGTTTGCGAGGAAGGATTACAATACCTGTAGCGATCTGTTGTCTCAGCTTAAGGTCTACATCTCTCTCTCTTCTTTGAACCCTAATTTGTTTCAATTCACTTCTTTGCATATCTGCTTATTGAACCAACTTTGGGAAAATTGATGGGTTATGTCGCGAGAGTTTAAATCTATGAGAGCTTTGATTTATTGAAGTGAGAATTTTTAGCATATAAGTGTGTTAAGGATCTTTTAGAAGAGCTAAGTGCTATGAAATTTTTAACTTTCTACTTTAAGGGATTGTTGGGATTGGTTTAGATTTACAATTTACTGGTGCGAGTCTCTGATGTCGCTGGGGTTTTGTTGTGTTCTTCAGGTTCTTCTTACCAAATTCACAAGTCTTCCTCCATTGTTCGAGAATTCACCTAATGCAGCCAAGGAATTGACTATTGCAAGTAAGTTTCTCTTTTTCATTATTGGTTTTACATGAGCTATTTGCTAGTAAGTTTAGAGTTTTGCTTTCAATTGCATGGAGTGTTTTGGATTTGTCTATTCTCATGAGTTATTTGTTAACTATACTTAAATACCACTGAAGAGTGTCTGAGGGATTGTACTGCTTTAGTTTGTCTGTCTATCCCTATATGTATACATTAATCGTTGAATGCTGCATTGGTTTGGATTGAGTTATTGGTAATTTTTGTTCTTATTGATTATCCGTTTCTAAAACTTTGACAATTGGTGTATTCTAGGGGACATTTATGAGCATGCTGTTGTTCTAAGCGTCAAAACCGAGGATCAAGATGCTTTTGAGAGAGATTTCTTCCAGCTGAAACCTTACTATGTGGATGCCAGGTAAAGAAAGAACCAACTGTCTGAACATTATCTTTTTCATTTTCTTTTGGTCTAACATATCTTCTTTTCCTCTGCACCAGGAACCGTATTCCTCAGTCTCCACAGGAGAATCTTATCCTGGGTCTTAACCTTCTGAGGCTGCTGGTACAAAATAGAATTGCTGAATTCCACACCGAGCTTGAATTACTTTCATCAGCTACACTAGAGGATCCTTGCATCAAGCATGCAGTAGAGCTTGAGCAATCCTTCATGGAGGGTGCCTATAACCGTGTGTTGAGTGCTAGACAGACCGCGCCTGATGCAACTTACGTCTATTTCATGGATCTCTTGGCAAAGACCATAAGGTAGCATCAATGAGTCTGTCCTTCTCTGAATTAGTTCAGTCTTATGTCTTCTCGCGTGTTATCTCACCTTTTTATTGTTATGACTGAATTCACAGAGATGAAATAGCTGGATGCAGCGAGAAAGCTTATGATTATGTCTCTATCAGCGATGCCCGGCAGATGTTGTTGTTCTCTTCTGATCAAGAACTCTTAACCTATGTCACAGATGTAAGAGAAAAAACATTTTGTGCAAAGTTTAGAATCTTTTTTAGTTTCATGAACCATTGACGCGATTTAGGTTTTATCAAATCTTATAGGAGCATCCTGAGTGGGAAGTGAAGGAAGGGTTTGTTGTCTTCCAGAAAGCCAAAGAAACTGCACCGTGCAAAGAGATTCCGTCTCTGCAACTCATCAACCAGACTCTAAGCTACGCCAGAGAGCTGGAGCGTATCGTGTAAGATTCGACTTTTCTCACTGCTTGTCTCTTCTCTTCTGTTATGTTCCTGGAAATCTCTGGGTCAGAAAACTTTGTTATCATGTAATGACCGATATTGAGCGACTCAGTATTTTCTCCGGGTCAATGAGACTTTGTTGTGATATCAATCTGTTTTTCCATATCCTTTTACGTTATATTCTATTGTTTAGTGTTCACTCGTTTTCAATTGGAGACTCTGTCCTCCTCACTTTGATGCTTTGCTTGAACATGATGTCCATAATTCTAGGGGTGTTCAAAACTAGGTATAGTTTGGAATTCAGAGTTACCGTGGTCCGGGATACTCAATTTCGGTTTGGTTTGCGGTGGAATGTTTTAGTTCAGTTTGGTTATTTGAATTTGGGTTTGGTTTAGTTGTGGATGAAAAGGACAGATTTGGAGAGCCTCTAACGTAGTGTAGCCGGGGCCTTCCTTCCTTTGATGAACAACCTAGTCCAAATATGGAAGAAGGAAGGAAGGATTGTCATTACAGAACAAGGGACACACAATTGTCAATTGCCAAACACTCATCAACTTGAAACAAGTGGGGATTTACGTTGCAAGCATTTCTTCTCCTTGGGGTTAAAATATTGATTAACAGCTAAATAACAAATTAGGGAAGTTATTATAACATTAAAAGAAAGAATAATCACGATTAGATGTCCCCACTAGGAAAACAAGTTACTGTTAATAAAAATTTTATGTATTGCAAAAGGGCTTAAGTAAGGATCCACTTTGGGTAAGTAGTTGAAAATGGCTGAGTAAGAATAATCACGATTAGATGTCCTCGCTTTTTTATTCATCTCCCAAAGCGAGATTCGTTTTTTTCATTGTCGTCAATTATTGCATTGTTTATCATAATTATTTGCTAAGAACATCATTATTATTGAATAAATTATAGTAGTCGTTGTTATTCTACTCACCCACAACACGCACTTAGTGCCTAATTACGTCTTAATTTAATATTTTTTAAAGCTTTTAGGCGCATAAAATATGCTATGACAACTTTGTTCATGGTGGTGGACGTGTAAGAAACGTCTAAAGATCTACTCTATATAACATAATCAATTCGTTTTTTGAAATGTGATAAAAACAAACCTTTACCATATATTCGCCTCTGGCAGAAACAATGCATTTGGAATAAAATAGAATCGTATCACAGCATTTAAAAACGATTATTCAAATAGTCTAATAGTATTTATTCACACCTTTATGTTTTATGTATATCGAATTTTGTCAAAGCCAATATTCTAGAGATGGTCAATCAATATCAATACAGTTTTTTTTTTTGGCCAATGTTCTAATATTCAAGTTTGTTAGTATTAATAGAAAAACAAAATTTCGATGCCTTTTGTCTCATAAAAATATTAAAGAAAATAATACAAAGAATAAAGAATTTGCATGAAATGGGAGATATTCTAGTGGTTGGGGTAAAATGGTACAGCGTGGAATCAAATGTCTTCAACAAAATCAAATTATTTTATCTCAAAAAGATTTAAATCCCAATTTAAATAATATTACAACTTGTCTTCTCCTCTTATTTCTTCTCTCTCTCTTTCTGTTGAAGAAGCTGAATCAGAAGAGTTTTTTTTTGCTTCAAAAGGAGCTCCGGCGAAACTTCCGGAGATATTAACACTTACTCTGACGAGTTTTTGTCTCGTCTTACGTCTTTGCTGCTGCTGTTGATGGAACTTGACGACTTGGATCTCAGCGGTTCTTGGCCGTTAGATCAGATCACTTTTGCTTCAAATTTCAAGTCTCCTGTCATTTTCTCTTCCTCCGAACAACCTTTCTCTCCTCTCTGGTCCTTCTCCGAAACTTCTGGAGATGTCGGCGGCGAGCTTTACTCCGCCGCAGTAGCTCCCACTCGCTTCACCGATTATTCCGTCTTACTCGCTAGTAAGTCTTCATGCAAAGTTTAGATTCTAGAATCCAATTCAGATAATGTAGTGAATATGCTTCAATCTCTGGATAGTAATATTCTCCTTCATTGGAATCTTATTGGAACTTCACGGATTAGTAGAATTTAGATCTGGAATTTATAGAATCAAATGAAATGCAGGTTCTGAATCTGAAACCACGACCAAGGAGAATAATCAGGTTCCTTCTCCGTCATGGGGTATAATGCCTTTGGAGAATCCAGATAGTTACTGTGCCATCAAAGCCAAGATGACTCAAGCGCTTAGATACTTCAAGGAATCTACTGGACAACAACATGTTCTTGCTCAGGTTTGGGCGCCTGTCAAAAACCGTGGTCGATATGTTCTTACAACTTCAGGACAGCCATTTGTTCTTGGTCCCAATAGTAATGGCCTTAATCAATACAGGATGGTTTCATTGACGTATATGTTTTCCCTTGATGGTGAACGGGACGGAGAGCTCGGGCTTCCTGGTCGCGTTTTCAGGAAAAAGTTACCTGAGTGGACTCCTAATGTGCAGTATTACTCCAGCAAAGAGTTTTCAAGGCTTGGTCACGCCTTGCACTATAATGTTCAGGGAACTTTGGCTTTGCCTGTTTTTGAACCATCCAGGCAACTCTGTGTAGGAGTTGTCGAGCTTATTATGACTTCTCCGAAGATTAACTATGCTCCTGAGGTTGAAAAAGTTTGTAAAGCGCTTGAGGTTTGCCCTTGTTTTCTCCTTCTTTTTTTAGGGTTCTTTATCAGTTTCCTTTGATCTTCCCGTGACATTGTTGTTTTCTCTTGTGTTGCAGGCCGTGAATCTGAAAACTTCGGAAATATTGAACCACGAGACTACTCAGGTTATCTGCGAGTCCAATGTCAAAAATCTCGAGTATTCTTTCAGAAACTTTCAAGAACTGTCTTGAGTTCATTTAGTGCTGTTCCTTCTCGTTTTGACTCCATTTCTTTTTGACTTCTCCTATACCAGATCTGCAACGAGGGTCGCCAAAATGCGTTAGCTGAGATTTTGGAGATACTGACAGTGGTGTGCGAGACCTACAAACTGCCTTTAGCCCAGACATGGGTCCCTTGCAGGCATCGCAGTGTTCTAGCCTTTGGAGGTGGTTTTAAGAAAAGCTGTTCGAGCTTCGATGGAAGCTGTATGGGGAAAGTCTGTATGTCTACTAGTGATTTAGCGGTTTATGTTGTTGATGCTCATGTTTGGGGTTTCCGAGACGCCTGTGCTGAACACCATCTGCAGAAGGGACAAGGTGTTGCTGGGAGGGCGTTTCAGTCTGGAAATCTATGCTTCTGTAGAGATGTTACTCGGTTCTGCAAAACCGACTACCCATTAGTACACTATGCACGGATGTTCAAGTTGACGAGCTGTTTCGCGGTCTGCTTAAAGAGCACATATACAGGGGATGATGAGTACGTTCTTGAATTCTTTCTTCCTCCAGCCATCACAGACAAGAGTGAGCAAGATTGTCTATTGGGTTCTCTGCTTCAGACAATGAAGCAGCACTATTCGAGTCTCAAGGTTGTCTCTGAAACTGAACTCTGTGAAAACAACATGTCTCTTGAAGTCGTGGAAGCTTCGGAGGACGGAATGGTTTACTCGAAACTTGAACCAATCAGGATACATCATCCAGCACAAATCTCTAAGGATTACCTTGAGCTCAACGCACCCGAACAGAAGGTGAGCTTAAACTCTGACTTTATGGAGAATAATGAAGTTGATGATGGGGTTGAGAGGTTCCAAACGCTTGATCCTATACCAGAGGCCAAAACAGTGAAAAAATCAGAAAGGAAGCGTGGGAAAACAGAGAAAACGATCAGTCTAGAAGTGCTTCAACAATATTTTGCTGGTAGTCTAAAAGATGCAGCAAAGAGCCTCGGAGGTATGTTCTTAACTCTGTGTACTAATTGTAATTGTTGATAACAAACTCTAAAAATTTTGTGCTACTTTTTTCCAGTTTGCCCAACAACAATGAAACGCATTTGCCGACAACACGGGATCTCACGGTGGCCATCTCGAAAAATCAACAAGGTGAACCGATCTCTCACACGACTTAAACATGTTATAGACTCGGTTCAAGGTGCTGATGGATCACTCAACTTGACGTCCCTCTCTCCTCGCCCTTGGCCTCACCAAATCCCTCCAATCGATATCCAATTAGCAAAGAACTGCCCTCCAACTTCTACATCTCCCCTAAGTAATCTCCAAGATGTCAAAATCGAAAACAGAGATGCAGAAGACAGTGCAGGTTCATCAACATCGCGTGCTTCTTGCAAAGGTAAAGTAAAGCCTTTTATCATCATCATCATTTCTGCATATTGCCAAATCTCAATATCCATCACCATTGATCTCATCTGTCTCGTGTTTCACAGTGAATCCTATTTGCGAGACGCGTTTTCGGCTTCCTACACACAACCAAGAACCATCCAGACAAGTGGCCTTGGACGATTCGGATAGTAGCTCTAAAAACATGACAAATTTTTGGGCACACTTAACCTGCCAAGATACAGCTTCTCCAACAATTCTCCAACATAAGCTCGTGAGTATAAAGGCAACGTACAGAGAAGACATCATCAGGTTCAAGATCTCACCAGAGTCGGTAAGCATTACGGAACTTAAGCAGCAAGTGGCCAAAAGGCTGAAGCTCGAAACGGCAGCCTTTGAGCTCAAGTATCTAGACGACGATAGAGAATGGGTCTCCGTCTCATGCGATGCTGACCTCAGCGAATGCCTCGACACGTCTGCAGCAAAAGCGAACACACTGAGGCTCTCAGTACATGACGTGACTTTTAACTTTGGGAGCTCATGCGAAAGCTCAGAGGAAACTATGATGTGCTTGTGACAATGCTTCACTTGTATACAACTTTCTTGTATGGATCTGAGAGTTTTGTTTCTTATTTTTCTCTGGAAACATGTCTTCTTTAGAAGAAGGTTTTAGTGTTCTATTTTTTTATAAGATGTATAAAAGCACACTTCTCCACATCAATAGATGTTGATTGGAATAATGATATATAATTGTTATTATTTACCTATGTGACTTAGCCTATTACTTGGATTGAATTGATTTCAAAATTAACATAAGTGACCAAATTTATACAAGTGACCAGTTTTGAGTAATTTAGGGGAATGGCCAACTTTATGGAGGTTTTGAACTCCCAAACCTACTCGCTGCTTTCCCTTCTTATTTCGTGAGCTTTTGGGCTAAAAGTTTCTTATTAGTTGTGTAATTGTGTTAGTATATTTTCTCATTGGTGGAAGAAGCAAAGAAATGGCATGTATGACAAATTCAATGCCGTTCATTTTAGTGGTATTGTTCCAAGTGGGGCTAGCAGCAGTGGACATTCTCACAAAGGATGTCCTAAACAAAGGCATGTACAATTACGTCCTTCCCGTGTACCGTCATCATCACGCTACTATTTTTATGACACTTAAATGTCAATGACTTAAAATCAATATCTCACATGATAAAACCTTAATTTATATGCATGCATACATATCTTTTTCTTTTATAACTTTAATATTTCCCTTTTGCACAAAAAAAAAAAAACTTTAATATTTCCCAAAAGCTTGGTCCATTACATCATATATGTATGCATGATTTTTTCCACGTACAAAAAGCATATTGGTAAAAATAGTATATATACGTTTATGGATTATTTTTTGAATTGGTTTAAGTTAACTTTTATGGTCTTCCTTTCCCTGGTTCATGATCTTGATTGGCTCCTGTTCTTGCATAGTCTAGATGAAACTCCACAAGCTCTCTCTCCTTTATTTTGACATCCTCCTTAAAAACAATACCCTTTTTTTTATTCAAAAAGTTAATAAACCGATGTTAAAACTTTCTAATCACTATCATAAAGTGTTGAAAATTGGCATGGAAAGTAGGGTAAAGATTGGTGTTTACTTTATCTCACACAGCAACACAACGTTAACACGCCATTAAGTAACCATTTTTTATAATCTATTAATGTTTATCTCAAACTAAGTTTCTATACATATGATCAACTTATGAACTGTGGTACGCGAATCATGATATCATGATATAAGATACAAAAGTTGAGTATATTGTATATTATAAAACGGAAAGGAAAGAAATTTTACCTTCTCCGACCTGAGATTCACAAAATGACGAGGGGTGGCGTTTGATACATCAGTGGAGGTGATAGTGAAAAGAAGAAAAATGAGAACTACTAACTTTGTATTATAGCTCATATTTGTTTTTTGTTTTTCCTTAAAAAACTTAAGATTAGCAAGACATAAAATTTAGTGGGATTTTATAGAGACATATGAGATGAGTTATATAGAAGCAAGAGGTGGAGATGACATTGTGATAAAAGGTTTGTTATTCATTTTGGAAACACAATGAAAAGCTATGGATAATTATAATTGTAAATTTCTAGGAATATTATAATTAGTCACATAAAATAAGATAATAGTTTTTTCAACAAATGAATTATCAAAGTCAACTAGGTGCACTATGGATCCTCTTTATTCTCCTCAATTCATCATGTCTCAATTTGCTTTAGTTTGCTCATAATTTAACAAATATATACGAAAGTACAATATACATTTTGCTTGTTTATATTGGTACTATTTGACATGGACCTTTACTTGATTTCAACATAAAAGTCTTTTATCTTTATTGCTAATTTAATCATTACCTATTGGAACCATGATATCACCACATAGATCAAACTTTAATAGGAAATAAATATAAATGGACTGAATGGTACATGGGGGAGGCTGGTTAGGGTAGTGGCCGTGATAATGGAGAAGAGCACCGTATAATTTGATATATTCCTAATAAAAAGTTGAGTGATTGATTCATATCTCGCCTCTTTGTTTATATCTCTTTCAAAACCTTTACCAAACCCATAAAGCCTAATTCATTCGTCTTTTTTTCTTTAATCTTTATGTACCCACAAGCACTCATCACATATTCTACAAATTTCTTAAAGCAAAATACTATCACTGATTTTTTTCTAAAAATGATTCGATCTTATCAAACAAAAATGAGGATTATGATGGGCAACAATGAATGGGTTATATGGCCATACAATTTATTCTATTGGGCTTTAGAAATAAGAAGGTCTTCTATCTCCATGCCACTCAAAATTTCTTTTCTCTGGTCTTGGTGCCCTTCTTCTTATGTTCCCAAATCTGGAGTAAGTTGATGAGATAAAAATCATAAGTTTATATATCTTCACTGTTTTTGCTCAAAATTCCCTTTAATGCTTCTCTTAAAGACATAGCTTAATTGTGTCCTTCATTCATAGGCATTTGTTGAAAGATAAGTAATTAATGGTTAAGAAGACCATTCCTCTGTCACTTGGCTTCTTATCTTGTCTTTATGGATCAAGTACTACTGGCTCAGAGAAAACTGCATACATGAAGATTTGAAGAAAAATGAGACTCTGAATTGTCTACTTCAAGGAATGTTCAAAGTGTCGAAAGCAAAGATGAGAAGCATTTCAGAATCAGACTCTCCTTGGAAATGGATCATCATCGTGATTACTTTAACCTTCAGTCCTTGTAAATTTTAATCTTCTCTATGACGAGTCTTCAGAAAAGTAAAGACTCAGCTAGCCTGCGTACAAGTAATAAGGAGAATTCTTGGCCCCATATATTCTGGTCTCAATCGATAAGATGACTTCAATATCTGTTAGTTCATATAAATACCCATGTAAGGGAAGCATTCTGTGCTCAGATTGGTATCTTCCTATAGCATATCTTCTTGTCATCCAGACTCTATCGGAAACGACAGCTGAAGTTATGGTAGCTGTTGACGTTACCAGTGAGTTTTTCTAGTTTTCTTTGCCTGCTGATTGATCAGCTTGATCATCCAAATAAATGCGTCAAGGTTAACAAACCGGTCATGTGAAAGGGGGATTTGCAACTCTACTTTCAAGAGCTGCTCATATTCAAAATGAGTTGTTTGATAATCTATCTGTCAGGCTGACCAGACGTCCAAATGTGGTAAGAAAATTTGCAGAAGCTGTTTTGGGCGTTGAAACTGAAAAACTTGTTAGGAAAATGGTCCCTGTTGTTCTTCTTCCTAAGCTCTTGGTATATTGGCATTTGGCAGGATACTGCTCAAGCTGCCAAAAAAACCGTCTTCTTTTCTTCTATGTATGTTATGACGAAGGAATGTTTTAAAAATTTTCAAATAGGGATAGATTCTCTATTTTTACATGGTATGTTTGGGATTACTAAACTCTTTTTCATACACAAAAAAGTTTTAAAGATTTAAGGATTTCTTCCCAAAGAAACGGTTTCGTTGTTTGTCACTTTGTTAGTTTTGGGAATTGTGACCATCGGAGCTTCCTTATATTTTTGTATATATATCCTTGGAAAAACCATTTGATTCTCGCTAGTAAAAGCATGGGAGGATTTTATAGAAAATCTAAAATAAAGTTTTAAGGGTATTTTACATTAGACTAAAAAAAATCTAACCTTAGGTAAAAAAGAAAAACATAAAAGAAAGGTTGATTAAAAAAAAAAAGTTGAATAAATTAGCTAATGGCTGGTGAATTAATCAACTATCCAATAACGATTCACTGAGAGGAAAGGTATAAAATTAAAAACAAGACATGGGTGAACTCAAATCTTCTGTCTAGTCGAAAAAAGAGATAATTCCACCTCCATCTTCCTGTTACACCAAGCCTCCTGGCTCCTGCTTCATTTCTCCCAAGGTTTGTGTGTTGTGTCTGTCCTGAATCATATTTGACCAACCTAATTTTGTTCCCCTTTGATTTATTTAGTTTAGATTAATTAGGGTTTATGAGTAACTCTGGCTATATATGTTAGAGAGGACTTGATATCTAAAACTGTGATCCAGAATTTGCATGCGATTCGATGAATCCTAGAGAGTTCATCAGCAATCTGCCAGATGAGATTCTTGGCAAAATCCTGTCTTTACTTCCGACAAAACTTGGTGTTTCCACATCTGTTCTGTCCAAGAGGTGGAGGAATCTGATCCTTCTCGTAGACAACTTCGATTTGGAAGACTCATCAACTAGTGGCTTCTCTGCTTTCTTGGAGCAAACTGTTGCTCGCTTAAACACTTGTCCCATCAAGAGACTCTCTCTCAATGGCCGCCACTATCGATTCTCTTCTGCTGACAGTTGGATTAGCACTGCTTTCGAACGCGGCTGCTTGGAACTACACTTGCAATCCCAATATCTTGATACAGGAATCTTGTCTAGTAACACATTGGTTAAACTCACACTATCCGATCAAATTTATCTTCAAGGGCTTGTTCCCCATGATGGCACTGTGTTTTTCCCAGCGCTCAAGACTCTTTCTCTCGGTGCAGTTGTGGCTGATCGAGATGTATATGAGTCGCTCATCTCTGGTTGCCCTGTGCTCGATGAGTTATCCATACGTGATGGTTGTGATGACCCACCAACTTGGAAGAAGTCAGTGGTTAATAAATCCGTCAAACGGCTCACGGTTTCTTTCCATCATCCTATGTCCGCATGGGCTTATGAAGACAATGTTTGGTTCAAGACACAGAGTCTTGTGTTTCTTGACTATTCTGCTTTTGTCTCCCAAGGCTATACTATTGTTGATCGTATGGATTCTCTCGTTGAAGCTAGACTAGATCTTCGATTGTGGGTGTCAACTGATTCTTATGATAGTGATTATGAAGACAAAGATTTTGATGTCTATCGTCCATATGATGTTTTTGGTGATGTTACAAGCCTGGTTTCAGGGATACGCAAAGTTAAGACCCTTCACCTGTCTCCTGATTCTCTTGAGGTCAGTTCTGTTCTGCTACTGCTGACTGATGGGTGGTTTTATCGGTTTTGTATCATGTCTATATGTGTTTACTGGTTGTGATTATAAACCAGGCGTTTTTCTTCTGCTGCAATCACATGCCGGTCTTCAACAACCTCCGTAATCTATCTCTTGAGAGCGACGAAGAAAAAGGATGGCAAGCATTGCCTCTTCTGCTCAATAATTCTCTAAATCTTCATACTCTATCTATCAAAGTATGACATGTTTTTGAGAAATTAATACACAATGTTCTTTTTGGCTCTTATGTAAAAGAAGTTTGTCTGATTTGTTGTTATGGTTTTTAGGGTCTTGTGCACAGAGTTACTAGTAGATGTGGAGACGCATGCGCCTGCATTAGCGAGAGGAAGACAGGAATGTGTTGTTTATCGGCATGTCGAATCAAGGTGCTAGAGATTACAGGGTATGGAGGAAGTTTTATAGAGCTGAAACAAATGAGGCATTTTTTGGGAAAACTGCAATGTCTTGAAACTGTGAGAATTGGTGTTGAAAGGGACGGCAACAACGAGCACCTGCGAGCCAATCTAAGCTCTCTTCATAGAGCTTCATCAGAGTGCAACATCCAGTTCATTTGATCTCTCTTTAAACAAGTTATAGATAATATGAGTTTGTTAGTAATAAAAATATGACATTTTGTTTAATTTGGTAAAGTTTTGCACTGATTGGCGAAACAATTAAGAGGTCTAGTTTTGGTAAAATCCAAATTGCTAATCTATCATCTCTCAAACATGTGTTAACAAAAACAAAATTGAGGACTTTTGATTTCACAATGGCCTTGAGCCATGTTAAGAGGGAACAACGTTAACCGGATTAAATCATAATATTTGGTTTGGTTTAGTAAATTAGAAAACGTACTGTATACTCTCTCTGCCTGAGGGAGAAGGTTCCAAATAGCCCTAAAAAGCTTCGCCTTCTCTCCTTGCCTTCATTTCGGGTGTGGAGGAAAGTTATCAAATCAGTTTTTGTGGAATTTTGAATCTCGTCGCTTCTGTGTTGGCTATGACTGAAGTTGCGAGCTCAGTGGTGTATGAAGTGCTCGGACGCAGAGCTCAGGATGTGGACGAGCCGATTATGGACTACATCATTAATGTCCTCGCTGATGAGGATTTCGACTTCGGTGAGGAAGGTGAAGGCGCCTTTGATGCCGTCGGTGAGCTCCTCGTCGCTGCTGAATGCGTTTCCGATTTCGAAGAGTGCCGTTTGGTAAGTAACCATTCGCAGCTTGTTGCTTGGCTTTCTTCATTTCAATTATCGTAATTCTAGATTCGTTTTATCTTTGCTTGTTTGTATTTATGGGATTTTTTCGTTAGGGCCTCTGTGACTGTTGAAATGGTTTCAATAAGGTCTCGCTTTTGAATGAGCTGAGATATTTAATTGGATGTGGTGTGTGTAGGTTTGTAGCAAACTGTCGGATAAGTTTGGAAAGCATGGATTGGTGAAGCCTACACCTACTGTGAGGAGTCTTGCTATGCCTGTGCGGATGAACGATGGGATGGATGATGGACCTGTTAAGAAGAAGAAGCCAGAGCCTGTGGATGGGCCTTTGCTCACTGAACGTGACTTGGCTAAGATTGAAAGGAGAAAGAAAAAGGATGATCGCCAAAGAGAGGTATACAGTAATGGCAGTTTTTTTACCGGTTTTGAACTGAGAATTTGTTTCTTATCTTGTGTTTATTTACTGGTTTCTTGTTTATGCAGCTACAATATCAGCAGCATGTTGCTGAAATGGAAGCCGCTAAAGCAGGGATGCCTACTGTTAGTGTCAATCATGACACTGGTGGTGGCTCTGCTATCAGAGATATTCATATGGATAACTTTAATGTTTCTGTTGGAGGCCGTGATCTCATTGTCGATGGATCAATCACCCTCTCTTTTGGACGTCATTACGGTGGGTTTGATCTTCGTTTTTATTTGTTTTAGCTGTCTGTTTAATCCAAGGAATAGACGGTATGGAAAATCTACCTTACAAATGGGTATTTGCTCTCTTTGGATGACTTTACAGGTCTTGTAGGACGTAATGGTACCGGAAAAACAACTTTTTTGAGGTATATGGCTATGCATGCTATAGAGGGTATTCCTACTAATTGCCAGATATTGCATGTTGAACAAGAAGTCGTTGGTGACAAGACAACAGCCTTACAGTGCGTTCTTAACACTGATATTGAAAGAACCAAACTGTTGGAAGAAGAGATTCAAATACTAGCAAAGCAGGTTAGACACAAGCTACTTTACTAATATGTATTAGCATTTACTCACTCAGGTGTTTTACCTTTTCGTATAATCTGTCTTTGGTGGTAATGTTGACTTTTGTTTGGTTATCTGAAGAGAGAAACGGAAGAACCCACAGCTAAGGATGGAATGCCTACCAAAGACACAGTTGAAGGAGATCTTATGTCTCAAAGGCTTGAAGAAATATACAAAAGGCTTGATGCAATTGATGCTTATACTGCTGAGGCTCGGGCAGCTAGTATCCTTGCTGTAAGTTGCTCTTTACCATTATAAATTTTCTGTAGCCCTTTAGAGTTTTCATTTGATAGCATAGATATAAACGATATCTGGACCCAAGTCGTGACCCATCACTACATAAATCATATAAAATGCTAGATTTGGGTGATATCTCCTGTTGAAATCGTTGCATGTTCTTTTGTTACCTTCAACTTCTGAGTACTGCTAACTTGCAAACGTTCGCTGTGCAATATTTTCAGGGTCTAAGTTTCACTCCAGAAATGCAGCTGAAAGCTACAAATACTTTTTCAGGAGGATGGAGAATGCGAATTGCACTTGCTCGTGCACTATTTATAGAGCCTGATTTGTTGTTGCTTGATGAACCTACGGTGTGTTTTCTTTGTAAGGTTTCCCTTATTAGATCAATATATTTTCAGGTTTCTGACATTCTTTTCCTCTCTTTTGGTAGAACCATCTTGATCTCCATGCTGTCTTATGGTTAGAAACATATCTAACGAAGTGGCCAAAAACATTTATAGTCGTTTCCCATGCTAGGGAATTCTTGAACACGGTACATTTTTTTCTCTAGTGATCTCCTTGCAGTTATTGTTTCCCCAATATCTCCGGATATGTGTAAACCATATGTTTGGTTGCAGGTGGTCACGGACATCATCCATTTGCAAAACCAAAAACTAAGTACCTATAAAGGAAATTATGATATCTTCGAAAGAACACGGGAAGAACAAGTGAAAAATCAGCAAAAAGCTTTTGAATCAAGTGAACGATCACGGTCACATATGCAGGTTTCTTTTCTTCTTCTGGAAAATGAACTCATAAATTCTGTTTCCAACTCGTCTCTGGTTTGTTTAATAATATTCCAACATGGGATGTAAGTTTGATGCTTGATATCTTGTTTTCTGCTACAGGCGTTCATTGATAAATTTCGTTACAATGCAAAGAGGGCGTCTCTTGTTCAGTCAAGAATCAAGGTGTCAACTGTTACAACTATTTATGTGATTAAATTTTGGCCATCAGCGGTGCTCTAATATTATTGTGTCTATGATTCAGGCATTGGACCGACTGGCTCATGTGGATCAAGTTATTAATGATCCTGAGTAAGCGAGCCCCTCTTATATATATGCTTAACTACTTTCAAATGATATTAGGAATGATGCTATAATCTGATATTTGATAAATTTGCTACAGTACGATTCGATGCTTACTCTCAGCTCCAGCCTTTTATGCATTAACCTCTTGTCTTATTTTTGCAGCTATAAATTTGAATTCCCAACTCCTGACGATAAGCCTGGACCTCCCATCATCAGTTTTAGGTTTGTCATCTTCCTGAAATCAGCTGTGTGAATCTGACAGAAACTTCTCTAATTTTGGTATGGGGAGGATCCAGATATTAGCATGCTAAATTTTCTTGCTCGTTTATTTTTTCTACAGTGATGCATCATTTGGCTACCCTGGTGGTCCGTTGTTGTTTAGGAACCTAAATTTCGGAATAGATCTGGACAGCCGTATTGCAAGTAAGAAGGCTCCCCCCCTCTCCCTTGATTATGAGATCACACAGATGATACATGTTTATAAACCTTCATCTATCATATGTGGAAACAACAAGTGCAGCATCAAAGAACATGTAGAACTTAAACTTTTGATGTTCTCCCCAGAATTTTAACCTCTATATATGGTTTTCTCGTCGATTTGCAGTGGTGGGACCCAATGGTATTGGTAAATCAACAATACTCAAACTTATTTCTGGCGATCTGCAACCAAGCTCTGGAACAGTTTTCCGTTCTGCTAAGGTATGGCAGAAGACTTCTCTTTTACCTGAACAACAAATTGATCACTGTCACTCTGGAACATATGGGATGACCTTTTATTAAACCTCAAATAATGGGGACCCCTTCTATATTCTTACGAAGCATTGATATTTTGAAAGTTTCTTTGACAGTAATATTATTAAATCTTGGTTTTCATTACCTATAGCTTGTTTTCCTGCTCTGTTAAGTGTTAATGCTAAATTTGGTGGCTCTGATATGGTGTATTGATATCTTTATACAGGTTCGAGTTGCAGTCTTTAGTCAGCACCATGTGGATGGACTAGACCTTTCATCGAATCCTCTTCTATATATGATGAGATGCTACCCAGTAAGTTCCCACACCTGTAATATCCCTCTTATTTGCAGGTTTCAGTTAACATGAGATCAAAATTGAGCTAAATGTTTCTTGTATTAGAGTTTACAGTCTTGTCTACTTCTTACAAGTTATATGCACAATTTAAGTAAGCAAAATGTACATACCCTCGGCTTCTCAATATGTCTTAACTGGTATGTTATTTGATGTGGCAGGGAGTACCAGAACAAAAGCTGAGAAGTCACTTGGGTTCTCTTGGGGTAACTGGAAATCTTGCACTGCAGCCCATGTACACTTTATCAGGTATACTTCGGGTATTTGGAGTTGTATAACCACAATATTCTAGATGCAGGCCCTAGAATGAAATTGGAACTAGTCAATTTTTATGTGTTGTGGCTTGTTACGTTCACTAATGTGTTTTATGTTTTGGGGTGTGAATGGGAAATTAGGTGGTCAGAAAAGCAGAGTTGCATTTGCGAAGATAACATTCAAGAAACCACACTTGCTATTGCTTGATGAGCCGTCCAATCATCTTGTAAGCTAGACATATGTATTCATGCATGGATCTTTTTAATAAGGAAGGATTTCAGTTTGCTAAAAGTAGGAAGTATAATAAATAATGTCTCAGGATTTGGATGCCGTGGAAGCTTTGATTCAAGGACTTGTCTTATTCCAAGGCGGTATTTGCATGGTACTCACTCAATCCTCTTAATTGGTTTTCAAGATTAGATATAAATCTGTGTACCGGGTTGGGTTTATTGATTCATACACAAGTAAGAAGCAATCTTTGTTGTTGTTTGTTTGTGCAGGTGAGTCACGACGAGCATCTGATATCGGGAAGCGTGGACGAGTTGTGGGTTGTGTCAGACGGCAGGATTGCACCATTCCATGGAACCTTCCATGACTACAAGAAGCTTCTCCAGTCTTCAACTTAAGCTGCGCCGCATTTCTTGTATTCCCCAAATCCATGTTGCGTTTTTGTTTACCCTCAATACGACACAAGAGTCCTTTATACCTGAGAATTTGGCGACAGTATTTTGCTTTATGTATTAAGGTTGAAACTAAAAAGAAATACTGTAAAATCATACACTTGGTGGAGCACGAAAGGATTCATATCCAATGTGAATCATCCGTAAAATTGTAAACGAGCCAAATTAGAATAAAAGAGCATGTTTCGCAGAAATTTATGGCAACTAAAATTCATTGTACAGGTACAGGAATAGCAAAAAAAGAACATGTAGGCCCAAAGACAAGATTACAAGTTGTGTTTTTTTTTTCCCACATATGTTTAACCGAAAGAAAAACCCAAATCTTCGAATCGAGCACCGTCGAACCATTACCGAGGAGGAATATCATTCCACAAATCGATATCCTTAAGAACCTCTGCTTGTGGATTCGATTGTTCAGAAGAACTACAAGACTCTTCAGGCCGTACTAGCGTCGTTGCAAAACAATGGAGATGCTGCTGCTTTAAACAACTCCGCCATAGATCTTGGTGCAGAGCGTGGGAATGGAAGATGATGACGACAACAAAATGGATGACGATGATATAGAGATGGATGGGGGTGAAGGAGAAAGTTATAGATGTGTTGAAGGAATGTGGTTTCGAGGAGAAGAGATCTTTAAAGCTATCACAACAAGTCAACAAGAGTTTTTGTATCGTCTTTCCTTGTTCAACAAGTCTGGTATTCACTTCACGTAGTAGTTTTGTGATGGGAACGTTTTGACCTTTATTTTTATTATACAGATGTGTACCCTGTTTTCGATTCAAGTTTTAACACCAATCACCAGAAGGAAGCGTGAAAGCAGTGCCCTTTTTGATGTTCCTTTGAAAATTTCACACCATCTGTCTTCCTCAGATGTGGTATTCTTTTCAATTTCTTCTCGGTTCGCCGCAACAACAGTGACCGGTGCACCCGAAGATACTTTGAGACGCTTTTACTTCCCCATAAGGAGGGGAGGGCCTAGTGATTAAGTAGGAAGGAGTAGTAGCCGGCGCTGTTGCAAACACCGAAGGTTGGCTGGGAAAGAAACCACTTTTCACCCTGTAGGGAGAGAATTGTTTATGTTTGTCTTTAGTGTATGTGTTTACTTTTGTGTATATGTTTTTGTTGGAGTTAAGTGTATCTTCGTGTGTATGTGTTTTTGTTTGCTTTCTTTAATCCTAGAGCAAACAATCAACCATAAAAAAAAAAAACATGTCTAAGAAGCAACCATTAGAAAGACCAAACCTTTGCTTTTCTGAAGATGGAAATATCTGAAAAATGCATGCATTTGATGTATTAGCAAACTTAGAGTTCAAATGCATGCATTTTCAAGACATTTTAAGGCTTGCATCCCAAAAGCTCCACCTCCTACCTTTGATTAAAAGATTAAAGGGCTCGAAATTTTAACGAAAGCTGGAAAAAAATTCAAGATGAAATTGTTTATAGGCAATACCTTTGGTTTGAAAGAAGTCGAGAAGTTTGTATACAACAAATGGATGACAAAGTCAGTAGTCCCTTTGCATCACTAGGACTTGGGGAGAGAATAAAGTTGATTCCTGCAAGTTTGATACAAACCCTTAATGAGTAAAGCCAAGAAGAAACCATAGGATGTTGAGAAATCTTGAGATATAAATACGAGTCACAACTTTGAACGAGGATAAACAAATTTTTACCTCATCGAAATTGGCTGAATTTCCTGGATTAAGAATCAGCTCTGCCTACCACTACAATTAAAACAAAAGCAACAACATTATGATATTGAAAGCAGAGAAAAAGAACATGTGCCTAAGATAAGAACATTATGGATGAGAATACCCCTTGAAAGCAGAGAAAAAGAACATTATGCCAAATACCCCTTGGATAAGAATTTTGCTGCCTTGACATTAGATGGATTCTCTGGATTTTTCTCAGCTACGTCCTTGTCACCTGTATCCCTGTAAACAAAAACTTTTATTAAACAATAAACTGGATTTTCTGCAGTATCCCTGTTAAAAACGAGTCACCAAAAGATGTGGTTAGAATACAATGAGGGCAGAGGTTGATTTATTCTTTAATGATCTAACATTTGTAAGAGATGTACATAAGAAAAAACTTACCATTAGACCAATACCAAGTTGATGTAACATCTGGTAATAAGTAGACAGACAAATCTAATTGGAGATGAGATGCATACCTCTTCATTAGACGTGAGATTCTTGTAGTATCCAAAGATGGAAGTGTTATATTCTTCCTCTCATCTCTCTCTTACTCTTCTGTACTTACTCGAGCCTCTAACCCATCAAGCGTTGCACAGTGATGTGCCTTCGCTAATAAGAAGAGCTTCAAGAGCTAGTCACAGAACATTATCCATAAAGGCAACAAGCCTTTTCCAAGGCAAATCTAAGCAGAATAATGAATTTATATCATGATGTCCCACCAACACTACAAGGTGTATATACTTTATGCAGACACTTGAATTTCTCTGTCCCAACCTAGTAAGAAATAGAGCTTATGCAGAATAATGAATTTTCTCATCTGAGAACATCAATATGCAGAAGATAGAATATTGCTCCCTCATGTTGGCCCAGTCCAACAAGTTATGAACATTCCACAACAATATATAAAACTGTTTCACAAGTCTTGTTAAACACAACTTGCTTGCTTTTTCGTGCTGCCCAGCCAGCATTATTGAATATCATATCTCAGTGAGATGTATAATGATGTGCCTCATTTCTATCTTTTTCCTTCGTGCTTTGCTCGAGCCTCGACCTATCAAGCGTTGCTCAATGATGTACCTTCGCTAACAGGAAGAGCTTCAAGAGCTAGGCACAAAGGATTAACAGAAGTTGAAGTTTTCTTTATAGCAGAATATTGAATTTTAATGCTGCCCAGCTCCAGCAACATATCTTCCAATTGTCCATCAATTTGCAGTTCTCCATATGAGCAGATCATTGAATTTATCCCCATCAATATGCAGATCATTGAGTTATTAAGCAGATAATTGAATTTCTAACACGCTGCCCAGCCAGCAATATATAGATCTCTTACTGTTAAACAAGTCTTACAGTGTTATAATCACACAGCTTGCCCAATCGGACATCATAGACAAGTCTTACAAAAGGCAATTTATCCCCATCAATAATAAGCAGATCATTGAGTTTTTATGCAGATCACTGAATTTTTTCCCATCAATAAGCAGATCATTGAATTTATCCCCATCTATATAAGCAGATCATTGAATTTATCCCCATCTATAAAAGCAGATCATTGAGCTTTTAAGCAGATCACTGAATTTATCCCCATCTATAAGCAGACCATTGAGCTTCTTTTAAGCAGATCATTGAATTTATCCCCATCTATATAAGCAGATCACTGAATTTATCCCCATCTATAAGCAGATCATTGAGCTTTTAAGCAGATCATAGAGCTTCTTTTAAGCAGATAATTGAATTTATCCCCATCTATAAGCAGATCATTGAATTTATCCTCATCTATATAAGCAGATCATTGAGCTTCTTTTAAGCAGATCATTGAAATTATACCCATCTATATAAGCAGATCATTGAATTTTCCCCATCTATATAAGCAGATCATTGAATTTATCCCCATCTATAAGCAGATCATTGAATTTATCCCCATCTATATAAGCAGATCATTGAGCTTCTTTTAAGCAGATCATTGAATTTATCCCCATCTATAAGCAGATCATTGAATTTATCCCCATCTATATAAGCAGATCATTGAGCTTCTTTTAAGCAGATAATTGAATTTATCCCCATCTATAAGCAGATCATTGAATTTATCCCCATCTATATAAGCAGATCATTGAGCTTCTTTTAAGCAGATCATTGAAATTATCCCCATCTATATAAGCAGATCATTGAATTTATCCCCATCTGTATAATCAGATCATTGAGCTTTTAAGCAGATCATTGAAGTTTATATAATGCTGCCCAGCCAGCAATATATATAGAAGATAATCGCAAAGATTTGATCTTTGAACATAACAAGACTTACAATGTTTAATCACAGCTTCTTACGATTCAATTATCCAATCTTTGTGCATAATTTGTCAAGACTTACAGTGTTTAATCACAGCTTGCCAGCCTTACGATTCAATTATCTAATATTTGAACATAATTTGACAAGACTTACAGTTTTTGATCACAGCTTGCCTGTCTTACGATTCAATTATCCGATATTTGAACATAAATCTGACAAGACTTACAGTGTTTAATCACAGCTTGCCCCTGCCTTACTTAGGCAACATCGGGACAAATTTTCCCAAGTTAGAAACCGGACAAACACAATCATATAATGTGTAGTTCCCTTTCTTTTGGGTTTGAACAAAACATAAAACTTTCTTTGAAACGAAAACAGAGAATCGATGATGGGGTTTCTAATCCAGAAAAACGAAAAACAAAATCTTTAAAACACGATCCGTATTAGAAACCCAAACAATCTTTCACAAACGTATAATAAGAAATCGCAGATTTTAAAAGAGGGTTTCTGATTTAAAACAGACCAAAAACAAAAGAATAGAAACCCTAATTGGTAACCACAAATATGTATAATTTTTGAAGAGGAATACAAGATTGAAATTAGAAACCCTAAGACAAAAGACGGTTTTTTTCTTAGATTAGCGATATAAAAGAAATCAATTGAAACTATGATTCTGAATTACAAGTTTTTGGAAAATCAAGAACCTCAAAAATCAGATCTAAAAGAGGGTTTTTTCGATTTGCACAAAAAAAACAAACATAAAATCGAAACGCAATTTGGAAATTAAAGAGAGAGAACTTTTGGATAAAAATTCAAAATCGAAGTAGTGAATCTGGAAAAAGGGAGTTTCAAAATCTAAGAAAACGCAAACAAAAGTCTCCCCAAATCAAAAGAAACACACGAAATCAAAAGAATATAAAAGAACAAACGAAGAATCAGACAAATAAAAGAAGTAAGCATGGCGACGAGCGAGTATAAATAACCGTTGTGAAATAGAAGAAAGACGGTGGTCTCTGTGTTGGGCCTAAATGAATATGTAAGCCCAAATACAAGTTGTGTTGTTTTTTCCCTCATCGTAATATAAGGCCCACATATGTTTTTTTTTGTCGTCGAAATATTTTATAAAGCCCAAACGAAGGCCCACATATGTTTAACTGAAAGTTATGGATTTTCCAAAGAGAAAAAGAAATACAAAAATTAGGATCCGACCCGGCTGAACCCGAGTGGTTTGTTCTTGTTCCCACGGAGAAAAACTTTGCTCTCCCTTTCCTTTGTCAATCGGAATCTGTCCCATTTATCGATTCTTCACAGACACGTTTTCTTCAATCTTTCTCCATTGGTTTCGTTCTCAAGGTTTGTTTGTGTCGATCGAATTTAGTTTCAGGACATTGATCGTAATTGGTTCTGTTGCAGTTTGAGAATTGCAATTGTTGTCATGTTTAGATAGTGGAACCCTAATTTGAGTCATGAAATCTCTGGATCAAGTAGAAACCCTAATTTCAGGGCCTCCCTCTGAACCGTCGTCCCCTAATAGAGACCTAGATAAAGATGAAGAAGAAGAAGAAGAGTGCGAGTATGATGACGAGGAAGAAGATGTTGATTTCAATCCCTTTCTTAAGGATTCTCCTTCTCGTGAAGCTTCTTCCAGTTTGAGCTCTGAAGTTGAGACTCTTGATGGTGAAATTGTTAATAGCATTACTACGGTTCCCCAAACCTTAGAGGGCAGACAAGGAAAGGAGGATATTGCAATGCCAAGTAATGATGTCTCGTGCCAAGAACCACCAATCCCTGATGAGAGGACAGTTGGGGCCGCAAATGAAAACGGAGAACAATTGGTGATCCAAACTCAGAAGCAAGATTTGATGTCAACTGAGGAAGATGATGCAATCTGCAAACGGACTAGAGCTCGCTATTCGCTTGCGAGTTTCACCCTTGATGATCTTGAGGCTTTTCTCCAGGAGACTGATGATGAGGATGATATTCCTAATGTCGATGATGAGGAAGAATACCGCAAGTTTCTCGCTGCTGTTTTACATAGTGGTGATACTGAGGTTCCCTTGGCACAGACTGGAACTAATGATGACGATGATGATGATGATGAGGATAACGATTTAGACTTCGAGATAGAACTTGAGGAAGCGCTGGAGACTGATGACGAGGAAATTATACCTGAAAAGGTCACTACAGGTGACAACATAAGCACTAAGCGACGTCCTGTGACTAGGCAGAAGAGACGGCAAAATATCTCCATTCATCACAAAAACAATTCTCCTGAACAGGCTGGCAGATTGTTACGCCCTCTTGTACCTATCTTACCCATTGCACCACCTGGGAGAAGGGTTTCTGCTACTGAAGCAGTTGCTTCGTCAGAAAACAGGACAATAAATGGCTTCACTCAAGCCCAAATGGGAGAACTGCATTCTTTGATTCATGATCACCTTCAACTTCTTATCCAAGTGTACTCTCTTTGTGCACTTGATCATTCACGGCAAAGCATTGGAACCCACGTCCAAGGACTTCTATCTGAGATGCTCAAACAACACCAAGGATATATCTCACGCCGAAGTCATCTTCTTGTCACTGGTTCAGCATCATCGGTTCTTGATGTTGTGGGTCTAGCTGGAAGATATCTAGTTGATGTTTCTGACGGTATGTTATTAGTGAAATAGGGTGCTATATCTCCATGTTTTCTTATCTGTTTATACAATATAATTCTCTTGATTATTGAATCATTGTAGCTGTGCAAGATTATCGACGGTGTCAAGTGGAATCCGGTTTTGATACTTCGTCTCAAAGAGTGCCATTATTTACACTTCCTCACCAAGAAGTTGGCGGTGAGATTGTAAACTATCCTCTTTCATCCCCTAGTTCAAGTAAGTCACCATCAGGTCAGCAGCAGGCTAAGAAGACGTTAGCTGCTACACTGGTTGAATCAGCCCAGAAGCAATCTGTTGCCTTGGTCCATAAGGATATTGCCAAGTTAGCTAAAAGATTTATGCCATTGTTCAAAGTATCGCTATATCCCCACAAGCCACCTCATGCAGCTGTCGCCAATCGGGTCCTTTTCACTGATGCTGAGGATGAGTAAGTTCCTTCCTTTTTCTTGGTCTACTCTACTAATTTTGTCGAAAATTTATTCCTAGTGCTGTTTGAATGCAGATTACTAGCTCTTGGAATAATGGAATATAACTCAGACTGGAAGGCAATAAAGCAGCGGTTTCTTCCTAGTAAAGGCGAGCATCAGGTAATCATCACTGGATTCCTGCAGAACTAGGAATGGTTTTTCGGTTACTAAGTAATCAGTTGGTGTTTTATTGGATTGCTCTCATTATCGTAGTTCGCGTAAGGGTTATTCTGACCACAGTCTCTGAAGTATTTAGATAAAAATATGAAGATTTTAAAATTCAGCTGCTATCTTGACAAAAACTTCTCGTCCATGCAATTCCTGTTGCAGATGATGTAGTTCTTTCAGTTTTCTGCTTTCATGCCAGAAACTTATGGATTGGTGTACTGATGTTTTCAATATTTTAAACATATTAAGTTTTATGTAGACATGTCCAAGTGTTCATCAACCAGGCTGATGATCAAGGAATAAAAGACTTGTCTCTTCTAATACTTTCGACTTGTATTTGTTTCAGATTTATGTTAGGCAAAAAAACCGGAGATCATCTAAAGCCCCAGAAAATCCAATTAAGGTCTGTTATATGCTTGAGTTGGTTTATCACCTTTTTTATTTGTATACTTATATTTCTATCTATCAGCTCCATAAATTCAGTTGCCTGAACTTGTTTGTTGACAAATAAGCACTGTGAAACCATTACGTCTATATGAGCTCTACCATGCACGCAAAATAAATCAGTTTACGAACTCATTGTCATAAATGATAACGTTGGATGACCATCTTGTATGCTTTTATACCGAACATGCATTATGCAAATGAACATTACATGTTTAAGGTGGACACCGACTGTCCCCAGTAAGATGCCTCAACCATAATTTTAAGGTTATGCAGGATATTTCCCCTAACTCGTGTGTATGTGTATATTTTGCCACACAGGCAGTTCTGAGGATGAAAAGCTCTCCCCTGACACCACAAGAGATACTACGAATACAAGAGGTAATTTGACAAGCGCACCCTTTTGCAATTCTGATTGGAAATTGTTCTTGGGTGCTCAATATAAGTTTGAATCCTCAGGGACTTAAGTACTTCAAATATGATTGGACGTCTGTGTGGAAATTCGTCGTGCCTTACCGAGACCCATCATTACTGCCTCGGCAATGGCGCACTGCCCTTGGAATTCAGAAATCATATAAGCTAGATGCTGTAAAAAAGGAGAAACGGAGATTATATGATACAAATAGAAAATTCAGAGAGCAGCAGGCATCTGCAAAAGAGGTCTGTCTTTCATATCTCTGGTTATCTCTCAAATCATACAACTCATCCATACTGAATATGTTAGTTTTTCGCTTTTTCGTAAAAAATGTAATTTAGCTTTACTCATCTTTTCATCGCATGTTGCAGGATCGTTATGGGGCTTCTAAAGCCAATGAATATCATGTTGGTGGTGAATTGGTCGAGAGTTCAGGTGAGGCATACCTACATGAAGGATTTTTAGCAGACTGGAGGCCTGGCATGCCAACCTTTTTTTCTTCTGCACCTATGCACTCCTTTGACAAGGCAAAGGATGTTCCCGGTGATCGACATGAGTCAGTGCAAACATGTATCGTTGAAGGATCTAAAAATCCTGAACTCTGTGGTGCCCAAATCCTGACATGTACGCAGAGGCTTGCACCTTCATTCATTCCTATGTACCGCCACACATCTGGTACAGCACCCGGTGCCTCAAAAGCACCGATAATTGCGCGGCCATATCGTTCTCGTAAAGTATTCAACAGAAGTGTTGTGAGACTAGCCCCTGATTTACCTCCCGTTAACCTTCCATCGTCGGTCCGTGTTATCTCGCAGTCTGTTTTTGCGAAGAATCAGTCTGAAACATCCTCCAAAACTTGTATCATTAATGGTGGCATGTCGGATGTTTCTGGGAGGGGAAATTTCGGTATTGAAACTCCTTGTTTTTCAGCTGACAGAGATAACAACGGTCCTCCTAGCGAAAAAGTGGTAGATTTGCAGGAAGATGTGCCTGCCGAGAGCTCCTCTGGGATGGACAAGCAGAGCAATGACTCAGATCTTCAAATGCATCCTTTATTGTTCCGGACCCCTGAGCATGGACAGATTACATGTTACCCTGCAAACAGAGACCCAGGGGGTTCTAGTTTTAGTTTCTTTTCTGAAAATCGACCTCAGCTGCTAAGTCTTTTCAACAGTCCAAAGCAAATCAATCACTCAGCTGATCAATTGCACAGAAATTCATCATCAAACGAATATGAGACAGCACAGGGCGACATCTGTTTTCATCCTCTTCTTCAAAGAACCGAGTATGAAACGAGTTATGTTATTAGTAGACGTGGGAACTTAGACCCAGATATTGGTAAGAAAGACAAATTATGTCAACTTCAGGATACTTCTGGTGCTGTTGAGAAGACTGCGATCCCTGTTACTGGTCGTAATGATGTCAGCTTGGAACCTTTTAGTTCTAGCACACCTGGTAAAAATGTGAACTTAGATATCTATCTAAGTACAAGCTCTTCTAAGGTAAATAATGGTGGTAGTGTCTCAGCAGCAAATATTTCAGAAGCTCCAGACATCTGCATGGCTCAACTTAATGATGGCTCTGAAGTACCTGGATCAGCTCCACCAAGTGATAATATTAGTAGATGCATTGAAGAGATGGCTGATCAATCTAATCTAGGTATAGTGATGGAGCAGGAGGAATTAAGTGACTCTGACGATGAGATGATGGAAGAAGAACATGTTGAGTTTGAGTGTGAAGAGATGGCTGATTCTGAAGGAGAAGAAGGCTCAGAATGCGAAGAAAACATTGAAATGCAAGATAAGGTAAGTTTTTTTTTTTTTTCCAGTTATGTACAATACCCACAGAGCTGAATTATTTGTTTCGTTAGTTTCGTTTGTCTCAACTTAGGCTATTGTGACAATAAGCTTCAAGTATATATGGATCCTAATTTCCAGTAGATATAGAGATTTCCTCTTTCTTGTGTAGTTATGTGGCTTGTGGATGATCTTGGTGATGCATTAACTTTTCCATCTACAGGATAACAGAAACTCTGTGGTAGAAATAACTTCAACAGATGTCGATTCTGGCAAAGAACTAGGCAAGGATTCTCCAAACAGTCCTTGGTTGAGTCTGGATCCGAGTAGCCGTCGCTTAAGCAGTAATGTTAAGGACAGAGAGAAGATAGAGGCAACAAATGAAACGACCATCTCACAGTTTGGTCCTAGTAGATCACGCAAAAAAGGGACACCAGTGAAGAGCAGAGATGCAGAATCAAAGGAAGAAGCAGGAGTTGCTCGGTTGAGACTGGGTCCTCTCGCCCTCCCCCCAATGAAGAAACCCAGAAAATGTGGTGGGCAGGCGGAAACAAGTCCAAGTATTGAGACAACCTGAGAAACTTGTTGAGCCAGCAACAAATGATTAGCTCTTCTCCACTCCAAATTACTTACAGGTTCAGAGATATCATATCATGGCCAATCTGGAGAGCTGTGTTCTTTCTGTATTTCCTCTTGGAGGTTATGGCACCCATGGAGTTTGCTATGAACGAGGTTTGGTCACTTCGATTAGATACGCGAATATGACGCAGGGTGCAGAGATGAGTAGTGCATGATGCAGAAGGACGAAAATTCGGCATGGGCAGATTCAGGTCAGCCATTTCTTTTTTGAGATACCTTATTGCATAAGGAGGGATTGTTTCTACTTACTATTATTCTGTAGATATTTTGTATCAGCTGTGTGAAAGAGCTGGGAATACTAATCAAAGAGTAAATATTTGTATTGTTAAAGAAAGATAGGTTAGATTTTGATAGTGTATAATAGCATTTATTTGGCACCATCTCGGTTGCAACTAGGTGTTGTTACATTTAGATTTTTTTCGAACTCTTTATTTTCGAGTCCTGAGACCCATTCCATCTTTTTGCATATAACATTTTTATTGGCAGGGAAGAGATAATTATAGAGTGGTCAAGAAGAGAAGAATAAGCTGGAAAGGGAAGAAATGGTGGAATCCGGCCGGCGCTTCTGGTGATTTGGCATATGAGCAGTGCTCGAGTGAGCTGGGATGATTCGAGCTTACCAGTAGAGTGATGGAGACTCTATGTCAAAATGTAAATTAAGGACCACTTTGGAATGTTATTTTTTGGTCAAATAGTTGGCCTGATTTGTATGCAAATATATGGAATACAGAAAAAGGATTACACTTTGCATGATGGCAACATTTCAAACACTTGGTCGTATAAGAAATTTTAACACAAAATGGAGGTTAAAAAATTCCTTATTTTGTGACTTGGGTTTATCCCATACAAAGCATATACAGATTACAGAATCTTAATCAGTATAAGTTTGTAAATGCAACAAAATTGTGCTTATGAAAGATACAACAAAATGAACACTGCAACCTATCTATGCGCTAGATCTTCTTTTCCCATCAGACCTTTTAACTTTCCTAGAGCAAATCAACAAATGGCTATAAAGTTTGTCCAGTTTCCCATCATAATCATATCGATGACCTTGCTTATACTGTCATAAGCATCTTCGCAGACCGCTTTACTCATGAGCTGCTTTGATGAGTTCAGCTGATAAGCTTGTGTAGTGATCTCTAAGTGTCTCATCATATATGCGTTCACTTGGCATAAACCCATCTTCTTTCATTCTTCTACACAGCTTGTCCGCTTCACGCTGTAGGCCTTTCCTGCACAAGCCTGATATCATTGTAATGTATGCTATAGCATCAGGCTTCACTCCTTTGCGAGTGAGGCTACGAAATAAACACCAAGCCTCTTTCAACTTATCAGTTCTACACAACCCTTGAATGATGATATTATATGTAATAATATCAACATCCATTTCACTCTTTTGCAGATCCTCTACCATCACTAATGCTTTCTCTATCTTCCCGTTATTACATAGACAATCTAACAAGATGTTGTAGGTAACAATATCAGGAGACACACCACAATCAACCATCCTATTGAAAACCTTTTGTGCAACATTAAGTTTGCCCGCTTGACAATAACCGTGGATAAGCGTGTTGTAAGTGAATGCATCGCCAACCAATCCTTGATAAGTCATCTCACAAAAGAGTTTCATCCCATCTTCTACCCTCTTAGACTTACAAAATCCTGTTATGAGAGTGTTATAGGTCACAACATCAGGGAAGCAACCCTTGCTTACCATCAGATCAAACATATATTTGGCATCACCTAAGCAACCATGAATGCAAAACCCATTGATGAGTGAATTGTAAGTGAAAACATTAGGAACTACAGATCTTCGGATCATCTCCTTGTACAAGTTTCTAGCCTCTAAAAGGTTACCCTCTTTCACAAACGTATCGATCAGCGCAGTGAAAAATATCACATTAGGATCGATTTTCCTCTTCACCATATCTCTGAGAAGTCGAGCAGCGTCGGTCCATCTACCAGAGTTAGAAAGACCACTTATGAGAGTGTTGTAAGTAACAGCATCAGCTCTGATTCCTTTCTTCTCCATACAGTAGAAAACCTCGAGTGCGTTATTCAAATCTCTGTTCTTGCAAAGACCGTTAATGACAGTGTTGTAGATGACAACATTAGGAACGAATCCGAATCCATCCATTGAATCAACGAGAGAAACAGCCTCCTGAAATCTATTCCCTTGACAGAAACCGTTGAGGAGAGAGCCAAGAGTGACAATGCTGGGACGAAACCCAAGTTTCATCATTTTTCCAAGAAGAGCAAGAGCAAGAGAGAGTCGTGAGCATCGGCAGAAACAATGAATCAGAATGGTGAAGCTATAGAGATCATGTGAGATTCCCAAATTCTCCATCTTGTGGTAGAGATAGATGACAATGTCAAACTTGTTCATCTTAGCAATGACAGTCAAAACTCTAGTGAAATCAACAATGCTAGGAATGGGACGAGACTGAAGCATCTCACAGAACAAACTAAATGCATCGTCAAACTTTATACAGTGAAGCTCATTTCTCAATCTCTCTCTGTAATGATGATGATGACTCGCACCGGAAAAAGATCGAGAGAGAGAAGTCTCGGGATTGTTACCTCTCTCCAGAAGAAGATAATGCCGACGAACAAACCCCTTCACCGATGACGAAAACGCTATCGGAATTAATCTCTGCATCCAAAATGGATTCGATTTGCTTCTTTCCCAAATCTCTCTCAAACTCTGCGCCGAACCCTACCAACGACGACCATTGCTCCGGCGACCAGATAGAGTTGTATCTGAATAATAATAATGTCTCCTTCTAGACACGGCGTCGTTTCGAGACAAATTGTGATTGTGACTTTAAATTGTCTTCAAAGTCCAATCAGATTACTGTTTTCAAAACTGATATGTTTTCAACATTTCAATAACACAAGAGTTTGCATTTACAATATTTGAAATTTCATTTTCATTGCATACAAGAGAATTACAACACAAAGTAAGTTAGATGTCAAATTAATGAATTTAGTTAATACTAATGTACAAGCATACAGAATTCTAAAGATGCAACACCATCTCTGCAGCAGTTTTATGCTTGAGTGCTTCTTTACCCACCGGTCAGTAAGTACCACACACTTCAAGCTTCTCCTGACCAAAACCAATCTACACAGTCCCCTCATATGACTGTAACAAACAAGCCTAGCTCAGAGTCCCAACAAAAAAACGTGACTGGACTCTGATCATATAACATTAGCTGACAAGGCTTATCTCCTTATTACTTGAGCTATGCTCTTCTAGATGGTCATCTTCCGCATTCATTTGACATATGATCCCCTCCTCTTTCATTCTTCTAATCAGCTCATCCGCTTCACGCCTAGGCCCATTCTTACATAAACCTAGTATCATTATAGTGTATGTTCTAGCATCAGGCTTCACTCCTTCGACAGGGAGTCTACAAAATAACTCCCAAGCTTTTTCCACTTTATCCGCCTTGCACAACCCGTGAATCATGATGTTATATGCAACAATGCCAATATACTTTTCGCTTTCTCTCATATCATCGAATTTCACCAGTGCGCTTTCGATCTCCCCATTAACACAAAGACCATGTAACAGAATGCAGTGGGTTATGATATCAGGAGTCACGCGACGAGAAACCATCCAGCAGAAGATGTCTAGGGCAACTCTAAGTTTACCCACCTGACAATAACCGTGGATAAGAGTGTTGTAAGTAAATATGTCGGCATTGAATCCTTCACAAGACATCCTTTGGAAGAGTTTCATCCCTTCATCTACCATCCTAAACTTACAGAATCCACTAATGAGAGTGTTATATGTCACCACATTAGGGAAGCAACCCTTGCTTGCCATCAAATCAAATGTTTTCTTGGCGTCATATAGACGACCGTGCATGCACAGCCCATTAATGATTGAATTATAAGTGACATTATTAGGATCAACAGAGCTTTGGATCATCTCCTTGTACAATTCTTGAGCCTCATCAAGATTGCCTTGTTTCACAAATACATCGATCAACGCAGTGAAAGTGACAACATCAGGGTTTATACTCCTCTTCATCATATCTCTCAGCATTCGAGCTGCGTCGCTCCATCGACCAGAATAACAAAGACCTGTTAAGAGAGTGTTGTATGTAACAACATCGGCTCCGAGACCTTTCTTCTCCATCTCGTTGAGAAGCTCCAACGCAATATTCAGTTCACCGTTCTTGCAGAGACCGTCAATAAGAGTGTTGTAGACTACAACATTAGGCTCATATCCCGATTTAACCATTAAAATGACTAAAGAGAAGGCGTCACCAATTCTATTCACGAGACAGAATCCATGGAGCAGAGAGCCAAAGGTGACAATGCTGGGCTCATAACCAAGTTTCATCATTTTTCCAAGAACAGATAGAGCAAAGGAGAGACGAGAGCATCGGCAGAAACAATGAATCAAAATGGTGAAACTATAGAGATCGTGTGAGATTCCATAGAGTTCCATCTTCTGGGAGAAATAGATAACAGTCTCATATCTTCTCAAATTGGCAGTGGCAGTAAGTAATCTAGTGAAATCAACAATGGAAGGTAAGGGTTGAGAATGAACCATCTCAAAGAACAAAGCAAACGCATCTTCAAACCTGATAGAGTGAAGAAACCCTGTTCTCAGTTTCTCTCGGTAATCAGAAAAAGCTCTAGCAGCAGCTCCTCCTCCTAAAAGGTTAGGGTTAACTACTCTCCGAAATCCCTTCGCCGTCGATGTCGCAATCCCCGTCACAATCAATCTCCGCATCCAAATTGACTCACCGGAGAAAGAAGAAGATGGAGAAAGAAAAGAAAAAAATGGTCAAAGCGACAACGTTTGGTTAATTGGTCTACTTTAAACGACGCCGTTTTCGTTGATAAATAAACAAACGGTATTTTAATTGGTCTACTTTAAAAATGGTTTATCGTTTGCGTTAACAAAATAGTTAAACGACACCGTTTCCTTAAGTGGTCTACTTAATTAAGCGGCCCCATAAATAGGAAGCTAATTAGGAGAGATTAAAGAAATAACCCAAGAAATCCGTTAACTAATTTTGAATTGCTCCGAAGAATCTATCAATGGAGGAGAGCGGCAGCAACAATGGCAGCGTGAGCGTTATTTCTCGAGTGAAATTCGATCAGGTTGCCACATGGGTTGTTTCCGCCTTCTTCACCTCTCTTGAACGCTGCGCTTGCCTCAATCTCTCCACCACCGATCTTGACGACGATGACGATGCTAAGTATCTTCCTCTCGTCGTCTCCGCTACTCCTCGTCCCTCCGAAGACATTGTGTAACTGTCAGTCTCCGATTCCAATTCCATTAGTCTCTAATAAGATTCGTTAGGAATGGGTTTAGGGTTTCTTCATTGCTATATAAATCATCTTTTGTAACGAATAATATTATTGATAATGAGAAAAGAATTTGGATGATTTTGATCATACTCAGTGTTTTTCTTGATCATGAACTTAAAAAGCTTAGGCATGTATGTTTGTATCTCAAATCGTTTCAAGATTATGAACTTGACTACTTGCATTCATATAATTTTTGTACATATAAACATAGTTGATTGTTCCAAGATTTGGACTGACTTTATAACATTAAAGAATCAGTCTCTGAATCCTTCATAGTGCTAAAGCCTTAGAAAACAAATATACCTACGAATACAAATGCCTAACTTGTACACCTACAAACGCAAACAAATCCTTCATATACTCATAGTGGTAATTTGTCTTCTATGTGTTTCTTAATGCTGAGGTTTGTATAGCATCTGCATTGAAAATGTTTGACGCCTTCCGTATAACTTCTCCATCCAAAGCAATGTGTGGTCTTCTTGTGGAACAGGGGTTTAGTCTCTTCATTATACACTAACCTACTCTTTTACCCGAAATATATATACTTATGTAGGAGTGTATACACGTACATACCAATGTAGTGAATTAGGATGAGAGAAAGAAGAGTCTTAATCACGAGGCTCTCTCCAACAGAGCAGCATGACGAGGCATCGCCTTATTATGTATAATCTCGATCTCGTCTCCTTCAAGGACCGATTTGGAGTCAGCTTGTTGTTGTTGTTCTTCGCTTGCCTATGCAAATCCTTGTTTGACCCCATCAACTTCACAATCATCTTATGTGCCCATCAAAAGCCAACTTTTCTTTCCCCCTTTATAATAAGTTGGTTCAGGGTATGTTTTCTCTGAGTCATTAAGATGAATGTGAAACAAGAGACTCAGGCAAAGACTTCAACTAAGGATTTGATTGGTATTGTGCATTTCAGGGGTTTTTCTGTTTTGTCGTGCTGCATATTACTACTCTATTAGGATCAGTCTCTTCAAACCAACCGTCCAGAGTAACTGTCTTCTGCAAAACACAACCGTTACTTTACTCATTTTTCTGTCTCTCCTCAAAATGACAAACTTCCATCAATTGTCAGTTGTTTCACCTTACACTTGTCCGTTGATTTTTAATTATAACTCTGCATTTTTTTCTTACTACCTCAAGTCAATATAATACCCTGGTTTTAGGCATGCATGCCTTGGAAAATGAATCATAAACTCGTAAAAATTTTGGCCCTCACTTTCTTGTCTTTCTCTAATATATTATTTATTACTATTAGTTTGCGTAGAAATCTTGATCACTTGAAATTCATAATTAATTTAGGCGTTAAAGATCTTCGATAATGGTTCAAGTATAATTTTCTTTGAAAATTTTTGAAGGTTGAATCTGACTAGGTATTTAACACGGAGACGTTTCATGTAAATCCATAGCTCATGAATCTCGTGGCTGTGCTTTGATCAACGAAACTCGTGCTTACTTATTTTAATGTGATTAATATTATTATAAATTAAAACCAAGATACGATCTTGTATTAAGACGTAAGGGATCTACACTTATACATCACACTATCAAAAATTCAAAAACGTATCGATTAAAGAAATCATTTTTTAAAACTTTATAGGATATATCGCCCGCCACAAGTTATTCAAGTCTAATATATAGTCAACGTGTAAAACCACAAAGTTACAAACTTACAATAACATTCACTCGACCCGGTTGGATTTCTCTATATTTTTTTTTATGTATTGTTGTAACAAGAAGACCAATACATGTTGTTGTGATCTATCAAGAGGATTTACCAAGTAGGCAAGTAAGTAACCAATGTTTCCAACAATTTTTCGTTCAAACCACAAAATCATAGAAATAGTCCTTAAGATTGACTGATTTGAGTATGTATCTTGCTAATTCAGCTTGTGATATAGTAGCATAAGGAACGGGCGTTAATTATACCAACTTAAGCAAAAAAAAAAAGTATATTTATATGTAGATTCTTTTTATATAAAAAATAGCGTCGGTCAACAAATATTAGAATCTAACCATTCATGGAAGAAAAGAGTATGAAACTGATTACAAAAGAGAGAATCAGGTAGCCACTCACAAAAATCCCAGACTGTATGGACCATAATAGCTTGAATATATGTAATAGTTCTCCAAAAGGCTACCAATAAAACTAATAAAATGATTGGTTAATAACAAGATAAAAATGGTAGCAATAGTGGCATGCCAAATAGAAAAAGGATGTGACCAACTCTCTCTTGGCAAGTTGGTGTCCAATTACACAACCTAACCCGTTTTATACATAAAGCAAAGATTCCAACATTGTCAAGGTCGTTCCAATTCCAAAGGTGGAGGAGTCTCTTTTCTTATTCCCATTAATCAAAAAGTTGTATATAATGTATATTCAACGTCTCTCACCCAACGATCATATTTTTTTTTAGTGTGGGATCCTTGGAAGAGACAACGCCTCCCAAGGTGGAGGAGTTTATTTATTCAAAACACTTCATCAATTTTGAGTTTATCTCTACGTCTCTTGTATCATTCATATTATATCCTGCAAAATTTGCTTAATTATTGATTCTTGGAGGTTGGACCACCTTTTTCTTTAATAGAGAGAAAAAAGAAATGAATTTTCGATCCATAAATCTTTCAAAATTTAAGACCAATCATTGAAAATATTTATGATAGATTCACAAAATGTAGATCATTGAAAATATGTATAATAGATTCACAAAACGTAAATCATTGTTTTGTAGACGAAACGTGGTCTCTATATAGTGAAATGATAGCAACTTTTCTCTCTTTTTTTCATGAGATGATTTTTTTTTCATATAAATACATTTGAATATGTATTCCATAACCTAATGTATCTTTGCAAATTCTTCTACAATTAAAGGACATGATGCAAATTAAATAATCTGATAACTTACTAATTATATTCAATTTCTCTGTAAAGTAATATTCTATCTTGATGAGAAAACTTCAAGATTATCCTTATATTGAATTTGACGTAAGATGATTTATAATTATGAGGAAAATTTTTAATACTAATTAGATGGATCATTCTGGACCTGCAAATAGGACACATGTATATAGAGTTGAAACATATTATAAATAAAAATAAAAATAGAAATTAGTGGAATTGTTAGTGGGTAGTAGTTGGATTTGGGTAAGATTACTTTATGATGAATTTCATATTGAGGCTTGAAGATCTTCTTCTCATCCATTGACGGATTGGATCCTCCAAGAACAGAGAGACCAATTAGCTTACTCTATTGTGCCATTCTCCACCGTATCTTTTGCTTCAACCACTTACAATTTTACAAAGGAAAATTAACTACAAGACAATTTACCTAAAGGTGGAATTTAAGAATATTCTGAAAATATCACTTTAACTACGTGTTTGATGTATGAATCATATACAAATGATATATTATAAGAGGCTTTAAAAAAGGATCAAGTCTTTGTTATATTCCTTCGTTTAGAGTATAAGCGGTCCTAAATGCACTTGTAGCATTCATAACAATTATTGTAGCGCGGTATACAAGTATTACAGTTATTTACATACAAATAACTGTAAACGCTCTATGGAGTTGAGAAACTTGTATGTAATAAGACCATCATCCCTACAGTTGGGTTTATACATTTTGTAAATGAAAATTGGATACATCTTAGGTCCATGTAGATAAACCTGCACTTTTCAATAGAGTGTGTGACTAGGTCTGGGAGATAGAGTTTCCTTCACTTCTTATGATGATTATAAAAGTATAGGAGGGGGACCATATTTAAAATGTAAAGATTCGGAGGATAATACCATTAGAAAGTTGGACATCATTAGTAAATAGTGAGTGTTACCCAAAACAAGGCACTATCTATGCATTGTTTCTGCTTTTATATTACAGTTTTTCTTTATATATTTTGGACGATTATGGTTTGTATTCACATAAATTTCAATTATAATTTTGCTATATGATTCATCTTCCTCTATCATTCCTCTTAGTCAAATAGAGTTGGCTAACTAAACCTTTTATTTTAATCAAATTACTCCGTTTTAACTTGTTTTGGTGCCAATCAAAACCAAATTTTATACACTAATTATTTTTACTCGTTTTTTTTTACAAAAACATTAAGAATGATACAACATAAAAAAATGTTGTCTCCCTTTATCCGCATTTGTTCCTCAAAGATGTAGCACTATAAATAGTCTCATCACCCTAAGACCAAAACCCCAACACTCAAACTCAACTGCTCTCCCATAACCGAAACCGAGAGAAAATATAGAAAAAGATGATTGAGACGGTTAAACACCTGATCGGCTCCGGTGGTCCCAGCGGATTCGGGTCAAGATCCACCGCCGATCATGTCACTTGTAATTCTGATCTCCGTTCTCTAACTGCCATCATCACTGGTTAGTCATAAACTTAAAGTTACTTCTTCTTTTTCAACTTAACCGAGTCGCAAAATGAGTTTCCTAACTAATAGTCTCTCTGTTTCTTTTCTACTAGGCGCGACGTCGGGGATAGGAGCTGAGACGGCGCGTGTTCTTGCTAAGCGTGGCGCAAGACTTGTGCTTCCGGCTAGAAGCGTCAAAACCGCCGAGGAAACAAAGGCTCGTATACTGTCGGAGTTTCCTGATGCGGAGATCATCGTTATGCATCTTGATCTCAGCTCACTTACCTCTGTTCGTCGATTCGTGGACGATTTCGAATCTCTCAATCTCCCACTCAACATCCTCATGTAATTTAAACTCTATCTTCATAATCATATAGCGAAAATGTTTTTATCTGATTTTTTCTAACCTTTTGTAAACTTTTTTGGTTTGTGTTTGTAACAGAAACAATGCTGGGAAATATGCGCATAAGCATGCCCTCTCTGAGGACGGTGTGGAGATGACCTTCGCTACTAATTATCTCGGTAATTAAGTTTTCATAAATCCATCATTGACTTATAATATATCATTCATTGATTTATATGTTCTCTAATAGTAATTCATGGTGTGTTTAGGCCATTTTCTGCTGACTAAACTGCTGTTAAAGAAGATGATTGAAACGGCGGCACAAACCGGCGTGCAAGGCCGTATCGTCAACGTCACGTCCGTCGTCCATAGCTGGTTTTCCGGTGATATGTTGCAATATCTCGCCGATATCTCACGAAACAATAGGTAATTTTTAATTAGTATAAGCTAGAAAATATCATTCCAATCATATAGCGAATAATTAATCATTGTTTAATAATAAGTACAACAAAAAGGTGATGCGACGACAAAAATAAACGCCGTCGTCCTCTCGTCTTTTTCCTTTATTTAAAATCATATTTTCAGAGAGAATAATAATAGTTTATACTTTGTGACTTGAGTTTGACCCACTAATTATAGCTTTAACTTTGCGTTTTACAGAAATTACGACGCGACTCGAGCCTACGCTCTCTCCAAGCTCGCCAACGTGCTCCACACTGTTGAGCTATCACGGCTTCTCCATGTACGTTATTATACAAATTTAACTATTTGGTAGGAAGTAACAATTTATCTCCTCATTTCTAATAATAAACTACAATATATATGCAGAAAATGGATGCGAATGTGACGGCCAATTGTGTTCATCCTGGTATCGTGAAAACCCGTCTCACAAGAGATCGAGAAGGCGTCGTCACTGATTTAGTGTTTTTCTTGACATCCAAGCTATTGAAGTCTGTTCCTCAGGCAGCAGCTACGACATGTTACGTGGCAACAAGTCCAAGATTGAGGAACGTGTGTGGCAAGTACTTCTCCGACTGCAACGAAGCTAGGTCATCTAAATCCGGGTCATGCAATCTCAAAGCTCAGAGACTCTGGACTGCTTCTGACTTGTTGGTTTCTCCACCTAATTCCACTACCAATCTTTCTCATACCTCCTTTTAACCAACAAACCATCCTAGCTATTTTCTACGTGTAAATCTTAAGCCCTATATATAGTAATATAATTAGCTTTATAATATATATAGTTATAGAAATATATACTATAGATGAAATGGGATGTGTGTGTGTAGTTGTGTTACGTGTGCATATAGCAAGCCTCCCTATATTTAATATGTGGTTATGGTTTGACATTATTGCTAATATATATATATATATATATTACTTAGCTTGTAGGGTTTTGTAATCCTAGCTAGCTAGGTCCTTGTTATGTAATATATACATATATCAATCAAAAACATCACAGAATTTCATAATCTTGATCTTGATACTCTTATAAAAATTTGTTTATTTCTGTTGATCACTGAAATGAAATCATATCCATCCACACAATCCAAATATGGTTCCTTTGCAATATTAGCAACCACTCTTCAAATGGGCCAATAATGCTAGTCACTGCTATAATAAAGGGCTTTTAGGCCCATTAAATAATCATTTGGTCTTTCAAAGGCCCATCACGCTAAGCCCTAGACCCTCCTCCAAAGAATGAAATGAAATCCTATCCACAAGCCTAATTTGGTTCCTTTTCAAAATACATACCAAATTTCGATTTGTCAACAACTCGTCAAATGGATCTCGAATAATCACTAATCACTGCTATAATAAAGGCCTCATTAGGCCCATTATAGAAACATTTGGCTCTTTGAAAGGCCCATAACGCTAAGCCCTAGACCCTCCTCGGAGGCTAAAACCTCTCGGCTCCTCCTGCAACTTCCATTTCAGTTCAAGCTCCGGCTGAAAATGGCGAATGCCCAGAAAGTCTTCACTGTAGAAACCCTAAGATCTGCATCGAAACAGTGTCTCCGCTGCCTAGTCGTCCCCGTCCGTCTCCGCCGCGCTATTAAGAAATATCTCCGCGAGGAAGATGATCCTCACATTAGGAAGAAGGTGCGTCAGTTATCGGAATCATTCCAAGAGATCAAGGACACCAATCTTCAGTTACCTGAAACCACGGCCAAGAGTCTGGCTGATTCTATGAACTCGCTAGAGACCAAACGATGGAAGATACAAACCGTTTATGGAGATAGCGGTCTCCAATACAGAGACGGTGAGACTGCTGCTTACATTGCTTCTCGTATGCCTGCCGTCTTTTCCGTCTGCTATAGAGTCCTCATCGAGGTACTTTCTCATTGGTGATACCATTTGGGATAGTTGTGTAGAGAATTGAGCTTGAGATTTGTTAAATTCTTATATAGATTCGTCGAAGAGTACCAGGTTTTACGCCTACAAGAGTGCTGGATTTTGGTGCTGGCACTGGTTCAGGTTTCTGGTGAGGAGATAGATGTTTCCCTGTTATCTTTGGTAGTTTTATTTTGATTATTGATTCGTTGTAACATCTTGCAGGGCGGTTAAAGAGGTTTGGCCTAAGTCTGTGGAGAAAGTAAATATAGTGGAACCATCTCAATCAATGCAGCGTGCAGGACGTAACTTAATCCAGGGTAATTTCACTTTGATAGTCTCTGGCTAAACACTTGAGTGTAGTGATTGATTCTGATCTTTGCCATTGTTGTGAATATGATAGGCCTTAAGGATTTGCCTCTGATCCATGGGTATACTAGCCTGCTAGCTCTTAATAAAGAGATCAACAAAAAGTCTGAGAGGAAACATGATCTTGTCATCGCTGTGGGTTATCTCTTTTATCACTCGCATTAGCTATGATTCTTGTTTACAAGTTTGTTTTTTTACTGAGCATGTTTTCCAAAAAAAATTCTGTTGTGGTTAAGTCCTATGTGTTAGGGGAGATACCATCTCTGAAAGACAGGATTACTGTGGTTCGCCAGCTCTGGGACCTTACAGATGATCTCTTGGTATGTCTTTGAGTTTTTTCATCTTTCATTCTCCTCAATGACTTCTTTTTATACTAGAACGTGTACTTCTCCTCACATGTTATCTCTGTGTGCACTGTGCATTTTTTTATCTGCTATATGCATTGAGCTTTATGAATTCCTTACATAAATTTTGATTGGACAGGTTTTGGTTGAACCAGGAACGCCACACGGTGCTAATATTATATCTCAGATGCGGTCCCATATACTGTGGATGGAGAAGAGGGTACTTTTCATTTGCTTACACATTTTCATGCTCAAATAATGATCTGTTTCTGTTTTCAGACGTTATTTATTCCTCTTCTGCTTATTTTCAAAGTATTCATTTTGTCTTAGAAACTGCGTAAACTGGAAAAGAAAATGAAGAAAGATGGAAAGGAGGTGCTCGATCTCAAATCTGGTGCGCATATTGTTGCTCCAGTAAGTATCAATATCCTTCCTGAAAAACTCTCATCCAGTTGTCAAACACTAGGTCATGAACTTGATGTACAGATTTTATGAATATGATTACGTGAATGTATTGTAACACAAAGAAGGGGCTTGTAAATGCAGTGCCCTCATGATGGAAAGTGTCCGCTGGAAAACACTGGAAAGTACTGTCATTTTGTTCAGCGGTTGCAGAGAACTTCGTCTCAGCGTTCCTACAAGGTTCCTTACTTTTGCTTGGAGTTGTCTTCAGCAAATATATATACATTTTAGTCTGCTCTATGTTTGCTGATGATTCCAAACCCAAAACTTTACTTTTGTAGCGTACAAAGGGTGTCCCCCTACGTGGGTTTGAGGATGAGAAGTTTTGTTTTGTGGCTTTCAGGAGAGGTCAGCGCCCACGGTTCGTAGTTTTGTAATGATGAATGATTATTTTGATTACCTTTAGAGAAACGTTGTTAAGGATAAAGTTAGGATTATGCCTTCAATTTAGGGAGTTGTGGCCTCTTGACGGTATGAAGTTGGAGACATTGAAGGAGAGACGCGCAAATAAGAAACCCGAGGATCTTGAGATTGATTATGGTAAGTCCGTGACTAATCTATGAAAACCATGCGCATAAACTAGATTTTGACCCTTCTAAGCTTTGGGCCCATTTGATATGTGCAGAGGACTTTATCAAATCACAGGTGGTTGAAGTGCCTTACATTGATCCAAGAGCTTATGACTCCGACACCATGGATGAGAACGAGGAGGAACAAGAAGACGGTGGAGGTACTGATGAGGATGAAGAAGACAAGATTGAAGAGGAAATAGAAGAGGAGAGTGAGAGGGCGAGTGTGGGAGGCGGATGGGGAAGAATCATATTCCCTCCATTCCGCAAAGGGAAACAAGTGACGTTGGATATGTGTGTGCCAACCAAAGAAGATGGGTCCGAGGGAGCCTTTGAAAGGAGAGTGATAACAAAAAGCAAAAACCCGGATCTTCATTTGCAGGCCAAGAAATCCTTTTGGGGAGACTTATGGCCTCTCACGACTCAACAAGAAAATGGCAAAAAGAAGCAAGTAGATGCTGAGTGGTGTCGCCCAGACGAAGACCAGAAATGGAGTGGTTGGCCTTAGCCTTAGCATAAGATTCATAATCATCCATGTAAAAATCCTGAGTTGAAGTGTTAAAAAGACATTTCCATAGAGAGTAACAGAAGCATTGTAGTTACAATTACAGTAATTCTGGAAAATATTTTACACTTTGGGGCTTAGACCACAAAAACAAAATCGTACAATATATATCTTAGTATATTACCAACAAACAGTGCACAAGACATCTTTTAGATATCTGTGTAATGTGTATACATATGTTACTCTCTAAGTAAACAAATAAAAGAATCCTATCTAATAATAACTTGTGTATGTCTTTTAAACCCGAATTGGCAAACCATAGTTGTGGAATACTCTGATCCTTCCATCCCAAGTCGCTGTCACAATCACTAGCCCCCACAGGTGAGGCTGCCATGCGCTCCTCAAAAGCTTCAGCTTCCCTCTGTTGCTCATTGCAACATCTTCCAGCTTCTCTTCAGGCCACGTTGTTGATCCTTTCATTGGAGAGAAACAGTCCACTTTCGGTATCTTCATGTCCAAATCTGTGATACACTCGGACAGACCATCCCTCCTTCCTTGTCTGAGCCAAGGAATAGCCACAGATGCATTGTGCGAGAGAAATCCCTCGTAAGATCGAATGCTTTTCGGTGTTTCAGAATACGGCTTCTTGCTGGGTAATTGAGAGTAGCTCCAGACATTAATGTATGAATCCTCTGATGTTGAGATGATGTGTTTACCATCTGAAATGAATGAAGCAGATGTTGTGCGAAGGCTAGAAGCTGCAAGCGCAAAAGAAAGTTACAATCTTAATCTTAAACACAACAAATGCAATCATTCATCTGCAGTTATGAACAGATCCTAACCTTTCAGCTTGCAGATGACGTCTTCTCCGCATATGATGCGGATCTGTGAATCAGCAGAAGTCACCATTACTTTGTCCGAGTCACTGTCACTGGGAAGATATTGCAGACCACTTATCCTTTTGCTTGCAACCTTCTTCTTCCCATGAACGTTGATCTCTTGGTCCATTTGCAGCTGATTCTCTGAAGTACACAATATGAAGAATAATAAGCTCCAACCAACAATTGCATCAGTTAAGAATTTTTCATTAACCAATGATCTCAATATGTAAGCAGATCAACGTACCAAATATATGGTAGAAGCGGCAGTTCCCTGTCATAGAACCTATTACTGCACCCTGCAAAACTCTATAGTAAGCAGCTGATCATCAGACTAAAAGCAAACTAAGGTCTTTCAAAGTACCTTTGCATCTGGACGATAGCACACAGCTGTTACAATGTCTCTTATATCTGTGTAGTCAACCACCCGACAACGAGTCACATCCCATATTCGAACTTTCCCATCGATGGATCCGCTTATGAAATAATTATCGTCCACAGGGTTAAATGCCACACAAGTCACTGTGTAAGAAGGAGAGGGAGAAAGTGTGAGTGAGTATTAAGTACACAGCAAAAAGGAAGAACAAAAGTACAGGCAATATACTGAAGAAGAAGCTCACCGAAATTGTTATGAGTGAAAGTTCTAAGACATTCATCACAACCTACTCTCCATAAACGAACAGTCTCGTCAACAGAAGATGACAAGAGATACTGCACCAAAGAGAGGTAAATGTAAGAGGATGGGCACAATCAGAGACTATATAAATGTAGGGAAGAGTTTGAAAAGATGTTTACCCCTTTCTCCGACCAGGAAAGATCCAAGATCTCACCTATATGTCCTTTGAACTCATGCAGAGGCTTCTCCGATATACTGAAGATGGTAGGAGGTAATACAACACAAGTTGAGTCTGATGACTTCCTTAAAAAACTTGACTTCTTTTCAGTTTTCTCATTGTTGATCTTCAGGGGCTCAATCTGAGAACGTTGATTCATCCCAAAGTAAACACCAGAATCAACCTCAGCTACTTCATACGTGTCTGTTCTCTCTTCCTCGGTGATACTCCAAACTCGTACAACACAGTCTTCCCCAGCGCTTGCAATGTATTTCCCATCAGGAGAAAACTTCATTGCTAAGATGGAGCCATCATGCGCTGAAAACTCTTGGTCAATACACATAGAGGAAAGCTCCTTAAACTGCTTTTTGTGTGTCTGCACTCGCGCAACTTGATGCAACTGCGTTCTCACTGATTCACAGTCCATAGACTCAAGAACATGTGTCAAAACACCAAGCTTCTTTAACCAAGATTTAGCCCCTTTCTTGAGCAAATCATCTCTTTGACTAAATGGAGAGTTGTGAAAATCACCAAAGCTACCCGATTTACTAGAACTGGATTCACTCAATCCTCCAGGCATAGTACTAGTGCTACTACTGGCATCATTCCTAGCCAACAAAGTCTGATCATCTGTATCTGATGATGAAACAGAGGATACATCGAATCCAGAGGACGTAGTAGATTCATTCCTCACCAACAAATCAATCTCTTTCACACCAGAAGAGACGTTAACAACTTCAGACACAACGTTAGAGTCAGTATGGGATGGTTCAAGCTCATCTTCAGAGTCATCATCTGTGGCAGTCTTTTTGAAACTCAAGCCCATAGATTGTAAAAACTTACGCCGTCGAGTGGAAACACTCTCCGGAGTACTGGTCCAGAGATGTAAACCAAAGTCGTCGGAAACAACTTCAGGGGCATCAAAGAAGCGATCTTCATCTTCTTCATCACCAGGAGTACCCATCACACACTCTCTATTCCGTAAAGGAAACAAAAAGGAAAGCCGTGAGAAAGAGTTCAACTTTGGCTACCAAAACAAAAAAGTCTCATGCTTTCGTGGTAGTCAATTCATATACACTGTAGAAAGACTCGTGATTTACTAAAAAAGTAGACAAATTTTGAAAAGGCTAACAGAGAAATGCAGAGTCAAACCCAAAGACCAAAATAGAAAAATCTGAAATTTCGCCACAAAAATGGAGGAATTGTACATAGTTTAATAGTAGACGACCTAACTAAATAAATAACGTGGAAGAGATTGCTTACAAGTAAACTATAAACAACGAAATTCGTCTAATAAACAATTGCTCAGACAGAGGATTTTGCTTACCAGTCTCACCAAACACAATAGTTGATGAATCGAGTCCGTGCGTGATCTTTCTAAAAAAAGCAAAACTTTGTTCTCGGAGAAGGAAGGGTTATTAAAAACCGAACGAACGGGTATGAAAGTATCTGTCGGTTGGATTGGCACTTCTTTCAATTGAAACCCTTTGGTAGCGTTTAGTTCTTTGAAAGGGTTTAAGAGAGTCGTCACTCGCGATTATTATTAGCGAGATTAACGGAAGGGAGGGAGACTCTCTTCTTAATCAATTTTTTTTTATAAAGATGGGATTTTTCTTCGGTGGTACGAAGAAAGGTTCAAGGAAATAGGGTACAAATACAAACGAACCAAACAAACAAAAATTGCATGTCGTTTTGTTCTCTCTTTCTCTTATCTTTTGATTTTTCCAATTTTCATTTTTTAATTGTCAACCACTTTCACTGACTAACTTCAATTTATATATATGCACTCTCATTATTCTCTTTTTTTTTTACTCATTTATTTACTTCTTTTTCAAAATAAACTTTTGCTTTCTAAACACCTACAAAAAAACTTTTTTCATTGCTTTCTTTGATCAACTCTATTAGAAAAAGCAAAAAAAATACATGTAAGTAAGAATTAGTTCAATAACGTCCGAGGATGAATATTTAACAAGATGGTAACAGAAAAGTAAAAAATTGAATTGATGAGAATTAGGTAGGATTATATGGTTACATGGGTTTTGCTAGTATTTTCGTTATTTTACCACAAATTTCAATATGTTATTAAGAAAAAGCAAATGATGATTATATCATTATCATCCACTACACTTCTTAGTCTTCTCACACCAAAAGACTTTTAAAAAAGGTCTCATATCCATCTTATCTCTTTTCTTAAACACAATCGAAAAACTAAACTATTACAACACACCAATTTTTTAGCTAGATATATGTGTATTTTTACGGATATGAATTCAAATAAATATTTTTCGAAATCCAATTATCATAAAATTTGGATATTCCATCCGTATATAACCTTAATTATTAAAAAAACTGGTGCATCCATTTTTTCTACTACAAATCCCTATCTTTTAATTAGCTTTAAATAGATATTAATAAGCGTATATGTAGTAGACTAGACTCGTCTCTACATTTCCATTTTCGTGTACCAAATATAAATAAAAAAAATTATTCAGCACACGTAACTTTACGTGTTTTTCTAATTGTATTTTGTTGACAATAGTTCGTCCATGAAAATAAAAATATTCCAAGCCCTACCACTCACTCACCCAACTAATAAATTAATTCATAAAATGCCGTACGGAGAAAGTATTGTTAAATTAGTTGGAGAAAATAAAATCATAGACTAATCGTTGAGGGAAATAAAATGTGCAAAAAATGAAGAATAAAAACAAAAAGGAATTGGTGAGAGGAGTCATAGAAGAAGAGTCAGTCGTGTGTTCAATCCTCGTGGCCGTGGGTGTTGAGGTTCCTCACTCTCCACATGATATCACGTTTCTCGTGGTGCGGAGAGACAGACGTGAAAAGAACGTTGTTTGAGCTTTTGCTTTTCTTAAAAGGAGCTAAATAATTGTTGGGCTTTCTAAATTCCAAAAAGTCAGCCACTCGTGAAAACTCTTAAATGGGCTCTCACTAGGTAGCCTCGTAGCTCAGTTGTGAAGAAACCCAACAAAAAACCTGTGTATACTAATTTATTTCGAGCAAGCGGAGTTATGTTACCAACTGAATCATTCTAATTTGAGAATTTCTAACCATTTAACCAACCAAGGAGATGAACATGAGCCAAGACCACATGTTAGGATTCCACATTAGCAATTTCACAAGTGACATGAAGTAACAACTGATATATACGTAATTCATCTATTTGTCGTCAATTGTGATAATTAAAAACCCATAAAACTTAATACAATATTAAAGTTTTGATTCACTGATCCAAATAAAATGGTCGAAATATAGTTAAGGGATTTGGTTTGAGATGCACCGAAAATAGTAATCATTTCGAAGATGTTTGTTAAATTCTATATTGGACGTTTGAAAACAACTTATAAGGTTAGACTTTTTGTTTGACAAGTTGTTTATGAATTAAGTAAGTTTATTAAATTCAAACTACTTTTTCAAAAGAAAACAAATTATTGCATTCAAACTAACTCTGAAATTAAGTTTGAAAACCAAAATTTAACAAAAAAATAAGTTTGAAACCCAACAAATTATGCATTAGAGAATTTTATTATTGATTTCATATGCTAAGGTTGGAAGACTATGCGGTCAAAACCCTACCACTAGGTCTTTATTTCTACCCTATTTGCACTGACCCTACAACAGTACCAATTTCATTTTATAGGACGATGAACTGGATGATAACTAACCAATTGTCCAACTGATGTGTGGTCCAATTCTCAACGATGGGTCGCCCTATATTCTCGGGGGTTGACGTAAATCAGTTCCATATTACACAATCTTACCATTTGAAAATCACCAATACGTAAATCATTTTATTTAAGAACAACAACAAAGACAGAAGGTTTTGGTTGGACATTTGGGTCAATAAGTCATGCTTTATATTGTAGAATAAGAATAGTAAGTAAATTGCTCATGTTTCTGCGATCCATATTTAACAAATTATTCTAGTCATTTATTTATTTTAAGTTATATCTTTAGGAGTACGAAATTTGTTTACACATTTTAAAAAGGTAATAGTATTTTAGATTTTGAATCATAGATATAGAAAATGATACAAAATTTTGTTTTACCTGGATCACCATTTTTAAATGGACGGCCACCATATTAGACATCAAATGCCCATTTATCTAAGAGCCATATTGGTTGTCTTGGTCCCAAAAACCTAGATTTCTAAATAATAATGGATTCTATAGATACCAAAGCAAGTGTCCATTTACACTAGCTTGTAGCTTCGCTTAATTTAGTTGCTATATATGTCCACATCATTCGCATATGCTATCTGACACATAAAATAAATGTAATTTAGTATATTTAGTTCATATTTGATTAATTTCGGTTACAATTTTCATATTGTACTCTATTAAAATTCTAATAATTGATATTTTTTTTGTACAAAGGTTAAATTAATAATTGATATTTTGTAGGTATAAGTGAAGCTTTTCTTGTTAACATGCGTTTAAGATGGTTAATAGTTTTTTTTGACATGTAAACAATCGATCATATGGATCGTTCTTAAAAGATTTTTATGTTTTTTTTACTTGAGATGCTTAACACACTTACCATGCATGTGAGATGTGTCATGCATATTAGGTATTTAGAGCAAATCCAGTAGTGGTTTCTAAGCAAAATTTCTAACCTATAATAATAATAATAAAATAATAAATAATATTATTTAATTAAGATAGTTTTTAAGGAAATGTGAGAGAGTTTCTAATTCAAGAGATTTTGAATACTCTTCTACCTATTTTAAGAAACTTTTCAAATTAAATAATATTATTTCTTATTTTATTATTACTTTAGTAGATTAGAAACTATGGTTAGAAACCACCATTGGACATGCTTAGGTTAAACTTGAATTTCAATCATTTTCCGGATCTGTAAAGAATATGATATTACTACTCTTAAACAATTATCAAGGGTATTAAATTGGAATTTTATTATCAATCGAATTCGTGGAATATTTGTCACGTTTAATCAAAAAGTCACTTATGTAAAGCGTTTGCATGGTAACTGTCGCATTTTAAGCAAATTAAAACACTATTGATGCATATGGAGGATATAAAGTCATTGATTAATTATGTGTTTTTTTTTTTTGGTATCAAGATTAATTATGTGTTATAC
>Ga0041059_1000014_pt1 | contig 73000 bp, 68 predicted proteins | sample AraColnosormetaG_FD_56232 | JGI IMG/M metagenome (GOLD analysis project Ga0041059, IMG submission 56232) | Arabidopsis roots microbial communities from North Carolina, USA - Col MF nosort | ecosystem: Host-associated > Plants > Roots > Unclassified | place: USA: North Carolina | collected...
AAAAAAAAAAAAAAAAAAAAAAATTCAAAAGTTCTTTCAAACAAAAAAATTATTAGATGTTTTTGAATTTTATATAACTAAATTATAGTTATTAAAATAAAATCAAACCAATGTACAAGAGAAAAAAAAAGTGTGGTGTGGTGTATATGGTGGAGAGAAAAAAAAAGTGTGGTGTATATGTCCAGCGAGAACTAACGGGGTCATTTATTGATGAATAACAAGTTTCTGGGGTGTTTTATGAAAATACTATTTTTTATGGGGCAAAATCCGTAAACCCTAAAAATACAGAGTTCTTGCGTCAAAGAGACTGATTTGTTCTTGTGACACTGAACCATTGGAGTTGACTGATCCCGATATCATGCAATATCTATCGCACTCTCGTAGAATCGCTCGGGCTTTGAAACCACTAGCTCTCGTCGAGACCGATGTGAGATTTGTATCCAATGCTCCTTCTCATGTTGTTCATCGATCTCTTTCCCACTCTGTATTTCCAGGTACTATCTTCTTCATTTTTCACACTTTGTTTGTTTCGTCGTTGAAGCTTTGAAAAATGGGAACTTTTTGGTTTATAGGAAAAATGGATACTTGTAATCAGTTATATGCTCAATCACCTATGACGGGGTTGATGATGTTGAGAGCTAACTTCTCCTCTGAAGCAAAACATGTTGAGAATCCTACAGGTTGCTAAATTTTGACTCTTTAGTTAGAAATGGAATGGCTTTTGACACTTAGTTAGAATGTTTCCTGATCGAATTTAGCTGTGTGTGTTGCAGAGGCTGTCAAGGAATTACATAGTAAAATACTTGATTCTGTGAATGTCAAGAGATCGATGCCTCCAAATGCTTGGTTGTGGTCATTGATTGACAACTGTCGGAACGAGGATGACATTAGTTTTCTGTTTGATGTTCTGCAGAATCTACGGAGATTTGTGAGTGCTTTATTTCTTCTCCCTTCTGTGTCCCTTGTTCTGTTAGAGAATTCTCACTACCGAGTCTGAGGTTTAGTTTCTAACTGACGCTTTTACATGTTGGATTGTAGAGATTGTCCAATCTTCGTATTCATGACAACTTTAATTGCAATCTATGCCAGCAAGTTGCTAAGACTTGTGTACGTGTGGGGGCAATTAACCATGGTAATAATCCAAACCTTATAGTTTTAGGAGTTAGTTTTGCTTCACTTTTGTTCCCACAAACTGTCAAGGCTAATATATTTTAATTTGGACCACAGGTAAAAGGGCTCTTTGGAAACATAACGTTCATGGTTTGACTCCTAGTGTTGCATCTGCACACCATTTACTGGTATTGCGAGCCATAAGTTGGTTGGTTTTTTCTTTGGTGCACAGATTTTTTAAGGTTGTTTGATGGTTCGTTGTAGTCATACGCATTAAAGCATAAGGACGCCAAACTGATGGATGAAGTTATGAAACTCCTGAAGATGAATAACCTGCCTTTACAACCTGGGACAGCGGATTTAGTTTTCAGGTGTGTAGGAGATCAGTTTGTTGCTCATTTTTCAGCAGATTTAGTGCTCTGATTTCCATGGCTTATTAATTCAAAGAGCTTTAGTATCATGCAATGAACTTCCACTGAATGTTTGCAGGATCTGTCATGATACAGATAACTGGGATCTATTAGTTAAGTACTCGAAGAAATTCTGCAAAGCTGGAGTCAAGCTCAGGAAGACCACATTTGATGTCTGGATGGAATTTGCTGCCAAAAGAGGTACATTTTGTGTAGTTGGTTTCCTTAGTCTTACTTCCAACGATTCTTTGGTCGATAGAGGAGCTTGTTACAACCATTCCGTAATTTGAACTTGTGAAGTGGTCTTGAGATATGTCTACGTAAACATCAGACAAAGATATTAACCTATCATATCAAAACAGATATGCCAACATAACTGTTAGCAAAACAGATCATTTTTGGTAGCCAATTTGGTAAAAGGGACCAGAAGTATGATTTTTTTTATTTTTCTTTTATGTAATCTCATGAATGACCTGACCACAAATCAGATTTAGGCTCCGTTACTGTTAGAACAGGCAAAACTTTAGATGTGAGCAAGAGAATTAAATCAGAGCAGAACACAATTAGACTTGTAAAAAATTTCCTATACAATTTGGATAATTGCTTACTGTCTCTGTCTTATTGTACTCTTGCTTTATCAGGAGACACAGAGTCGTTATGGAATGTTGATAAACTGAGATCTGAGACTTACACTCAACACACCCTTTCCGGTGCTTTTTCATGTGCAAAGGTAAAACAGTTCTTTATGCTTCCTCATGTTATGGACAATAATCACTCCTGTTCATAATTTCTAGAACCAAATTTCGGATTGTTCTTGAAACTTTTGCTCTCTCTCTCTCTCGCAGGGTTTTCTGCTAGAACATAAACCTGAAGAAGCTGCTGCAGTCATCCAAATTATCTGTCAGGTGTGAGCAAGAACCTGTTAAATATCTTTTTCTTTTTCCAGGATCAAAGAAGTTTCTTAAATACCTTGTGTATATCATTCACAGGCGTATCCTGATGAGAAGAAGTCAGCACTTGAGGCTGAATTCAAGAAGCTGGTAAACGAGTGGTCTGTTGACATTATCAAGCACCAAAATGAACAAGATAAGAAGGTAGAACTCACTCCTCTTTATGTTTACCTAAAACCAAAAAAGCTCGTAACCTAAACCATGTCTCCTTAAAAAAACAGGACGTAGCTGCATCACTGAAATCTGACATCCCTGCAATGGTCAATGCTTTGGTAAACTCTGGTTTGAGAGTAAGAGTGGATTTAAATGAGTTAAACAAGAATGAAGCTCTTCTTAGCTGATGATTGGATTGATCCATTTTACCGCAACTAGAAGATCAGTTCAAGACAGAAACAAAACATTTCTGTTCAGTTCCGTGCATGCTACATTAGCTGTTTCCTCGTTCTTTTAGGGTTTGTCTTTAGGACACTCAAATAACCAAATTTGAAAAGAAGAAAAAAACAAGAATTTTGATTCTCAAAGAGACCTTTGTACTTTGATCAACGAAGCAAACTCTCATTTCCTTGAAAGTGTACTTTTTTATAAGTCAATATTATTACAAGACTAGCGAAGAGTGTTTCTTTTTTTGGTCACAGTGATTGATGAATTTGGAGGAACATTTATCGTTAGGTGAGTTTCATGTGTCGAATCTTATAAAGAATCATATATCTAGAGGATCACCAATACAAGCTCTGGTTTTGTACGGAGGAATCCGCCGCAGAGGAGTGTATTTTCCGGGATGGGTTCCTTTGATTTTAAGGGCATGTGCTTGCGTTGTTCCACGTGTTGTTCTTGGGAAGCTGTTGCATTCTGAATCAATCAAGTTCGGTGTTTGTTCTGATGTTATGGTGGGAAGCTCTCTGATCAGTATGTATGGGAAATGTGGATGTGTAGTTTCTGCACGTAAGGTGTTTGACGAAATGCCTGAGAGAAACGTGGCTACTTGGAACGCTATGATTGGTGGGTATATGAGCAATGGTGATGCAGTTTTGGCTAGTGGATTGTTTGAAGAGATATCGGTTTGTAGAAATACGGTGACTTGGATCGAGATGATTAAAGGGTATGGGAAGAGAATAGAGATTGAGAAAGCTAGAGAATTGTTTGAGAGAATGCCTTTCGAGTTAAAGAATGTGAAGGCTTGGTCTGTGATGCTTGGAGTTTACGTTAATAATCGAAAAATGGAGGATGCAAGGAAGTTTTTCGAGGATATACCGGAGAAGAACGCCTTTGTATGGTCATTGATGATGTCTGGGTATTTTAGGATAGGTGATGTGCATGAAGCTAGAGCTATTTTTTATCGAGTTTTTGCTCGTGATTTGGTGATTTGGAACACTTTGATTGCTGGTTATGCACAGAATGGGTATTCTGATGATGCTATTGATGCTTTCTTTAATATGCAAGGAGAAGGGTATGAACCGGATGCGGTAACGGTTTCTAGTATTTTATCTGCTTGTGCTCAATCTGGTCGTCTTGATGTTGGCAGAGAAGTTCACTCTCTGATTAATCATAGAGGAATTGAGCTTAACCAGTTTGTTTCAAATGCTTTGATTGATATGTATGCGAAATGTGGGGATCTAGAGAATGCGACATCCGTGTTTGAGTCGATAAGTGTGAGAAGTGTAGCATGTTGTAACTCTATGATCTCGTGTCTAGCCATACATGGGAAAGGCAAAGAAGCTTTAGAGATGTTCAGCACGATGGAGAGCTTAGATTTAAAGCCTGACGAGATCACTTTTATAGCGGTTCTCACTGCTTGTGTCCATGGAGGCTTTCTAATGGAAGGTCTAAAGATATTCTCGGAGATGAAAACTCAAGACGTGAAACCGAATGTAAAGCATTTTGGATGTTTGATACATCTCTTGGGACGCTCCGGGAAATTGAAAGAAGCTTACAGATTGGTAAAAGAAATGCATGTGAAACCGAACGATACAGTATTGGGAGCTTTGCTTGGTGCATGTAAGGTTCATATGGATACAGAAATGGCTGAACAAGTGATGAAGATCATCGAGACTGCTGGAAGCATCACTAACAGTTACAGCGAGAACCATCTTGCATCGATATCGAACTTGTATGCACACACCGAAAGATGGCAAACAGCTGAAGCGTTGAGAGTAGAAATGGAGAAAAGAGGTCTTGAGAAATCCCCAGGGCTTAGCTCACTAGTTTTGACCTGAGTCTATACCACTTAGCTTTATTTGAAGAAGTAAAATACTTAGTGATTATGAAATTGCCTTTATAAACAGTGTTTATACAAAAAATCCTAAAATGGGATTTGATGATTGTTATCTGCTTGATATTGCAAAGTGCAGACATATTCCCATTAGTGGTTGGAGAAAAGGCAAAAAAATATGGTCATCTCAAGATTCGAACTTGTTGGTACCCATTTCAACCTATACAAATTACATACCACTGGACCAAACGCAAACTTATTAAAAGTTTCATTTCTGCTTCTACCTCTAGTTGGTATCTTTTTCACGGCTTTGTTCATGTGGTCTCCATTCTAGTTGTGTTCTACTCTTAGGTGCTATGTCCTTATATAAAATCTATGTGTTCACAAGCGATCATCTTGGTGTCAGTCCTGTCAAAATTGTTGATAATTTTGTGGTCCACAGATAAAACTAGGAATACCTTACTATCTAGCTATATCTTAAGATTTTATGATCACAGGAATACCTTACTATCTAGCTATATCTAGGCATATATTTCTTACTAGAACCATATTTGTTAAAGAATAAATATTCTTTGTTTTTATATATCATTTGTTGATTTTTTTTAAAAAAAATTTACCACATGATCCGTTAGATTGATATTCACTAAATAAGATGTTGGAGAAAAAATTATTTCTACTGAAAAGTAAAACAATCTATACATTTAAATTAGGGTCAATTTAACTTTTAGGCACAATTTGGTAAGAATATTTTTTTTTTGTTTGACCTATAAATAGAATAGACTCGACAATCGATATTGTTTCGACGACAAAGGTTTTGCACTATAAACATCAAATTCACTTTGGAATGTGTCGTTCAACCTATCATTCCTCCCATTCTAGGAGGTGGTATCAACATCGTGATTCCTCCGAATGTAGATATAGACCTGAGTGTAACTACGGTGGACAAAGAAAACGCGTATTGGGATTTCAACTTGGTTTGATAAGACCGGGAAAAACCTTTGTCAAAGTTGTTATAGAAGTTGGAAAAGAAGTCATTCTAAACATACGCACAACGCCAAAAGACGCACGCTTCCCGAAGACTTACAAAAATAAGCCACCTACTTCGTATCTTGTGCTTCAACCAAAGAGATCTCAACATTATCCGGATTTTTGGAAGATAAATTGGTCAAGTACTCGTCACCACCCCACACTGGCCGCAGAGACAGTTCTAGGTCAAGAGATACTGAAGCAACAAATCCTCAATAGGCTGAGGTATCTTACATTTAATGCTGATGGAGAGTTAGTTGGTTTGTAATAACAAATGTTGCTCTTTCTCCTTTAAGAAACTTAACGTATGTGTTGTTATCAGAGTTTGTGCTTTTCAATCAGAGCAACAAATATAAATGTGGTTCCAAGGTTATACATCGTGATTCCTCCGAATGTAGATATAGACCTGAGTGTAACTACGGTGGACAAAGAAAACGTGTATTGTGACATGTCTGGTATATGTATTGAGTTAGATTGATATTCATTAAATAAGATGTTGGAGAAAAATTATTTCTACTAAAAAGTAAAACAATCTATACATTTAAATTAGGGTCAATTTAACTTTTAGGCGCAATTTGGTAAGAATAATTTTTCTTTGTTTGACCTATAAATAGAATAGACTCGACAATAGATATTGTTCCGACGACAAAGGTTTTGCACCATAAACATCGAATTCAGTTTGGAATGTGTCGCTCAACCTATCATTCCTCCCATTCTAGGAGGTGGTATCAACATCGTGATTCCTCCGAATGTAGATATAGACCTGAGTGTAACTACCGTGGACAAAGAAAACGCGTAGTGGTGATAATGGTGAAATCGTGGGAGGTGAAAGTCTTTTTAGTTAGGGTTTGTTCTTGTAAATCGTAAAATGTATGTGGAATATGAATTTCTTATATTAATTTTAGAGTTGCTTATTGTGATCGGTCTGGTCTATGTATTGAGGTAGAGTCATTATGTGCACTTGTCATCATTTAAATAGTTTGATTGATGTTAACTTGTGTGTTTTGACCTGAGTATGTACAACTTAAAAAAATGATCAAAATAAACATGATTAAGCGAGTTCTATGCTTTTTTATACACAAATATCGATACCATGTATATTCAAATCAAGAAAATATTCAAACTAACTATTTGAACTACAAATTTTTAGTGGAAAAAAATATATTGACCTAAACGGATGGATGCTGGTACAAACTAAAATAATTTATTATGACGATGATGTTAGAGTTTGTTAAACAAAATAGTTATATTGAAGGAATGGGTTTTGATCCCAATAAACAATTTTAAAAAAGAAGAAGGGGCGTTCCGAGAATTGAACTCGGGACCTCTCGCACCCTAAGCGAGAATCATACCACTAGACCAAACGCCCTTTTTGTTAAATTGTTACAACAGTAACTTTATATATTATCTATTGTTTATTTCCCTCCAGATATTAGGTAGTTCACGCTCCCCGCGAACCCTAACGAGACCACTTTACTGTCTTTTGCGCGCCTAAAATTCCCCGTGTCGGCTTTCTTCTTCTTCTTCTTCTTCTTCTTCTTCACTTTTGGATCTACATTGAAATCGCCTCTAGAGAAATCAAACCCGGCGAATTGGACTATCGTTGTCGGAGTTTGTCAGTGGATGAATTGCCATGGCTAAATCTAACCAAAACTTTTCTCCGTATGAAGAGACCCAGCCGATTGATTCTAATCCACCTTCTTCTTCTGATTCTGGTAATTTTTACACTTACTAATCTCTTGTAGGGTTTATTCTTCATCAAAAGCTCCGATTTTTGCCTCTCATCGATCTGTTATATAAAAGAAATTTTGATTTTTCTGAGTTCTTGCTCTGTAATTTGAAGATTTTGGAAACTAATATGTGGTTTCTTAGTTACTCTTCTCTGTAGTTTACTATTACCTGACCTAATTTGTTTTGAATCTTAGGCGAGGATAAAGATAGCTTGCTTGGGGATTGTGACACACAACCTGTTGATGACAATGCTTTGATTAATGATCAGTATATGGAGACTCAGGTCATGGATACTGAATGTGATAATGAAGAATTTCTTCTTTGTAATGAAACTCAAGCAGTTGATTTGGGATTTGAAACCGGAGAAGAAGTACTTGTAGAGGGGAAACAGTTACTTGAAGCTTCTGATGGTTTGGCTACTCAGGTTTTGGATCTTTGTGATGATGAAGTTGTTGTGGATAGTGATGATGATGTTACTGATGTGTTGGAGGGCAACAGTGATCTCTCTGATAGTGATGACTCGGGTAGTAAAGCGGAAACTGTGTTATCTAGTGAAGAGAATAGACAGGATGCTAATGAAAAGGTTAAATCAGCAGTTGTCTTTGATGCTTGGTCGAACGAACATGGAGTTTCTGGTGAGTTTCTTACCAATATTGCAGAGTTTGTTAATGAATATTGAAATTTTAAGTTGGCTACTTAGGTTCAGTATAGATTTATCGGATCACAATGTCTTGACCTAATCTTAGTTGCTTACCAGCCTATAAGCATGAGAGATATTCTTCGTTAATCAGTTGCTTACCAGCCTCTAAGTATGTTTTTGTATATAGTTTGTAACTCCATTGTTAATGTTCATGTAATCTTTTAGAAGATGGAGATCTTAATCTAATTAGGTAGTCATATTTTCCTGTGTTCTATTAACAAACCATTGGTAGTTGCAGACTTGCAGTTATTTTAAGACAATATCTGCCTTGCATTCTTTTCAAGTTCCCTCTCTCATTTGCACTTTTCCAATGACCTTTTTTTCTTTTACCAGGAAAAAAGGTGGCTAGGTTCGCTTCAGTTCGTTCAGCAGCTTTTCGTGCTTCTGCTGTGGCAGCTCGTGTTGCAAACCAAAAATCTGCCAACACTGACTGTTCTACACTAATCAACTGTCATTCTTCTGGGAAAGGAACCACACATAATTCTGGTCTAGAAAATAGTGTTGGGGAAGTAGGGAATCAGCAATCTCTTACCAGTTTATTTGTTGAAGAGAAAAAGGACTTAAGAACAGGAAAAAAAACAGCGAGGAAGCTTTTCGTAGAGGATTTCCCTGAAGAAAAATTTCATTCTACTGATTGCAATGTCGATCTGGGGAATTTGAGTTATATTGGCTCTCAAGAACCTGGTGAGGAATCCCAGGCCAGTGCTCTTAACTTGGTTGATAAGCTCATTAGTGAGTGCCGTCTAGAGTTTGATTTTGAAGTTCAAGCTGACTATGGAAGGAAAACAGAAGATAAATCAAAATTTGTTCAGATTTTTAAAGGTCCACAAGAATTAGCAAAGAAGGTAAGTTACAAAAGTGGAGCTGTTGGAAACAATATTTTCGACTGGGATGATAATCGTGAGGATGAAGGAGGGGGTGATATCTATCGTAGAAGAAAAGATGAATTCTTTGGCGTTGCAAGTAAAAGACGGGAATTTTCTAGCTTGCCTAGAGAACAGAAAAGAGAACTGATACCAGTTGCAGTGGATAAAAGATGGGCTCGTTCTGATTCCAAACTGTTGAAGCATAGTGTGACTAGGAGCCGAAAGAATATCCAGGGTGCTAAAAAGAATCTTGGCAAAGAGTTAGATGAAGTTCGTGAAGCGGCAGTTTTAGGGAATGATACACAAGTGGCTGCTGAAGCGATTGATGATCTGTGCTCTGGAGACCGTGGCAAATTTGATGGTGAGGCGAGTTGTCTTACAGGAAAGAAACTGTCACCAGAAGAAGAGAGAGGATTTTCTCCCGGTGGAGTCGTTACTAGACAATCCAAGGGAACTAAGAGGATTCAGGCTATGAGTAAAGATGAATTGTTGAAAAAAAGAATGAAGAAGGCTAGTCCTAGTCCTGCTAAAGCTTGCCGGACGAATATCGAAGGATCTTCAAATGGTGACCAGCTTAATAAAGAAGGTCCATGCTGCTGGAAGAGTAGGAAGGTCCAGACTGCTTCACGAGAAACTAAAAAGAATCTTGTTGACGAGTTTGATGAAGTTTCTCAGGAAAGTAATACAGAAATGTTTGATAGGCATGAAGAAGCAGAAGCAGGCCCTGATACACAAATGGCTGCTGAAGTGATGAATGCTCTGCACTCTGGGGACGGCAGGGAAATTGATCCTGAGCCAAATAATCTAATAGGTAAGAAATTGTTATTGGAAGGAGGCATTTCTAGGTGTGGAGTCGTTACCAGAAAGTCCAAGAGGATCAAGGGGATTCAGGCTGTGGACAATGATGTTGAATCATTGAAACCAAAAAACAAGAAGGCTAGATCAATTCTTGCTAAGTCTTTTGAGAAGAATATGGATAGGTATTCAAAAAATGACAAAGTTGATACGCCAGATGAAGCTGTTGCGTCAACCACAGAAAAGAGGCAAGGAGAATTATCAAACAAACATTGTATGTCTAAGTTACTTAAGCAATCACATAGAGGTGAAGCTGAGGTGTTGAATTATCCCAAGCGGAGAAGATCAGCTCGTATTTCACAAGATCAGGTTAATGAGGCTGGGAGGAGTTCAGATCCCGCGTTTGATACTCCAGCTAAGTCTAAGACGCCGTCAACAAATGTATCGCCTATATGCATGGGTGACGAGTATCATAGACTTTCTTGCAAAGATTCATTTACATCACACACTACAAGGGAATTTCGTAGCTTAACCGTACCAGTAGCGGAACCTATCTCCGAGACAAAGAGTACTAGAAAGAGAAGAGATTTGGGTAGTATATGTGTCTTGTTCAGCCAGCATCTTGATGAAGATGTGACCAAGCATCAGAAGAAGGTATAGTTGGGTTTCTAACTGTAACTTTAGTTACCTTCGATCATGTGACCTTATTCCTTGCTTTTTCTTTTACAATTGGTAGTGAATTTTCAGTTTTGCATTAACCAAGTCTTCTAGACAAAAGTAAACCTCTTAACAATCTGGCATATGATATGTTTAACAGATTTTGGCAAGGTTTGATATCTCGGAAGCTTCCTCCATGAAGGAGGCAACACACTTCATAGCTGATAACTTTACGCGCACAAGGAACATGCTAGAGGCAATCGCTTCAGGCAAGCCAGTGGTCACAACACAATGGCTTGAAAGCATCGATCAAGTAAACATATACGTTGATGAGGATATGTATATACTCAGAGATTCAAAGAAGGAGAAGGAGTTCTGTTTCAACATGGGGGTTTCTTTGGCTCGTGCACGCCAGTTTCCGCTACTACAGGTATCTAATACTCTTTTGGTTTCAATTCTTTTTTTACCTCGTTTATTCTCCCTTTTCGGCTCATTATATTTACATATTTCAGGGAAGAAGAGTTTTTATCACTCCAAATACAAAGCCTGCTTTAAACACAATCACTACTTTGGTTAAAGCAGTTCATGGACTGGTAATCATTTCTTCACCTTTTTACACTTTCATGTGCATGTTTTCAAAACTTTTTCTCCCCGAAACTGATCCATAATGAAAACAAATGCCAGCCTGTAGAAAGACTCGGAAGATCTTCCCTAAGCGAAGATAAGGTCCCAGAGAATCTTCTGGTCTTATCATGTGAAGAGGATCGCGCTATCTGTATACCCTTTCTGGAAAGAGGTGAGTTTTATAGTTTGGTCTATATAACTTCTGCTTTTGTATGTGGTAGATTTCACGGGGAAATCACAGTTTTTCTTTTCCTTCTTCTCAGGGGCCGAGGTATATAGCTCGGAGTTACTACTAAATGGGATAGTTACCCAAAGGCTTGAGTATGAGAGGTGGGTATTGTTATTAGACAATAAATTCTTATATTTGTCGAACAAAGCTTTGTCTCATCTCATTCATGGCTTCTTACTTGGGAATCTTGAACTGTGTTAGGTACCGTCTCTTCACAGACCATGTGAGAAGAACGCGGTCAACGATATGGATCAAAGACGGGAAAGGTAAGTTCCAACGTCGTAGCGGGTAAAAGAGTAAATGTGATCAAACTCCTATATGATAGTTCAGTTTTAGATTAGTTTAGAAAGTGGCTGTATATGTAACATGTTTGGCTTAACTCGTGTAACTATAATCTGTTGGGTTTTGAGTCATTATGAACAAATTGAAAAGAGGAACAACGATAGAGATTCTTTAACCTTTCTATTTCATCATTGAATGGTAGCTAAATTATTTAAAAAATCGATGGAAACACCCAAACTCAAAACCAAAGGCAAACATTCGCCTCCGCTTCCATCACCAGCAGTGAAATCTCCTCCACAGAACATTTGATTAGGTTCAAGACGGTGGAAGATTGATCCCTTGTAGTGGAGTGGCTTACCAAGCTTCCCCATCCCTTTCTCCCTGTGTACATAGGGCCCGGAAATTCTCCGCCGCTCGTGGTGTCGTGTCTGCAAAGAGCTCCATCACAATCCGACCACACTCTGCTGTCCACGCTCAAATAAAAAAAAAACTTTAGGATTAGCTTTTACTACTTGTTCAACGCCACCACGCTCCACCAGCCGGAGGAAGAACATTAACGTTTAATCCACCACCACCTCCACCAGCGGGTGGTACGAGTTCGGCAACAGGTTTAAACGTTAATTGTAAAACCAACATTAGCCGGAACGTTAATTGAACAGGTGCATTGGCTTCATTAAAGCTCAAACTTACATAGTAGGGTTTACCGGAGATTTACCGTAGATTTTTACGTATTTCTCTAATATATAATGGATTATCCTAACGATATCTAAATTATTAAATCTAATGATATCTAAGTCACAACATTACACTATTTTTTTTTTAAAAACGAACCGTTATCACAATTCACATTACAATGAGATTCAATTAAGTATTCACACTTGCATTTCACACTTGCATCTATTAAACTCGAACAGAATAATTAAGGAACGGTATTAACCGTCAATAACTCCCATCCTAAATCTAAACTGCCATTGCATCACAAAATTCAAAAACTATCCGACTCTTTTGAGTTTTTGTCATCTCTTGTCGCTTCAGACATAAACTACAGTCTGAACTTCATAAACTAATTGTCGTCGATTCAACAATGACGAAAGATAAGAAGAAAAAGGACAATGTCAGAGTAAGATCTTACTTAACATTCTCCTTTTTGTTGTTAATCCTCTGTTTTTTTTCCTCTGTTTTCAATACGTTACTTCATTTGTTTTCTCAATTTTCTTCGATATGTTGTAGTATATGGATGTCGAATTCAATGTATCGATGCATTGCAACGACTGCGAGAGAAAAATCGCTAGAGTTATTTCCAAATTCAAAGGTATAAATCAAAGTAACGTTTCCTTCAAAGGTATATACATGTTTTTTATAGTTTCTAATTTGAATGATCTATGAATTTTCATAGGAGTTGAAACGTTTGTGACGGATATGATTAACCACAAGGTTGTGGTCAGGGGAAAGATTGATCCGAACAAGTTGTTGAAGAAGCTTAAGAAGAAGACTGGCAAAAGAGTGAAGATTGTAGTTAAGGAAGAGAAAGGTGAAGAATCTAGTAAGGAGAACGAAAATGTTCTCGAGATTGATATGGAATCGATTTGTTTAGGGGATCAGTCGATGTTCGGGTTTTGTGATTGGGAGATGGAGAAATTTATGGTGTTTAGTGATGAAAACGTCAAAGCCATTTGTTCTATTTCTTAGCCTAGTTGAAACGAGATATAAGCAATACACACAAAATCATTCTTGAATGTGAATGAATTTATTCAAGATGTTATATAACTATAATATATCCTTCTTCTAAGCGGGTTCTCTCGATATAGGTTTTTTGTGGAAAGAGCACTCTCATGGAGATCCCGTTACTCCCAAAACAATGCTTCTCTAGGTGTTCCCATTAAGTTAAGTGCAGTGGCTGCAATGTGAGACGCTGTGAGGCCAGCTTCAGCTAGTTGATCCATTGGTGATCCATGTTCGATATACCTGTCAGGTAGTACCATTGGTCTCCACTTTTGTCAAAATGAAAGAACATTTTAAGACAGGTACCAAATGGTATACAAATGAATATTAAGAATGTGTAAAAAATTGTTAATGTACCTTGAGCTTTCCATCAAGAAGGCCATCAAGTGCAAGAAATTGTACCACATGCGATCCAAATCCTCCAATGGAACCTTCTTCAACCGTGATCAAAACCTCGTGTGATTTAGCTAAGCTACGAATGAGAGCAACATCTAACGGCTTACAGAATCTTGCATCCGCTACTGTTATCTTTAATCCGCGTTCGCTTAGCATAGATGCAGCCTCTAAACATCTTTGCACCGCTGATCCATAGCCCAAAAGCGCAACCCTCTCGCCGTCCCTTAGTATCCTACCTCTCCCAATCTGAAATTAAAAACACACAAAGATTAAAACTTAGAATGTTAAAGTTTTGGATTCACAATATTGTTTTTACTAAACATACCTGAAGAGGGACACCTTTGTTACCAGGAGGAAGTGAAACACCAATACCATTTCCTCTATGATATCGAAAGCAAGAAGGACGGTCATCAATAGCTGCAGCGGTTGCAACCATGTTAAAAAGCTCTGCTTCATCAGATGGAGCCATTACTATCATGTTTGGTAGACATGCCATAAACGTCACATCAAATGCTCCACAATGTGTTGGACCATCTGCTCCCATAAGTCCTGCTCTATCTATTGCAAATCTCACAGGCAGTTTCTGTAGATCAACATCATGTACAACCTACACAAACTAGTTTTAGTCTAGTTACCACATCACAATAAGCAAATAACCAAAAATATGTGACTCTATTACTTGATCATATGCCCGTTGCATGAAAGATGAGTAGATTGTACAAAAGGGCTTAAGTCCTTCGCAAGCAAGACCAGCAGCGAAGGTAACTGCATGTTGTTCTGCTATGCCGACATCGAAACACCTTGTAGGAAAGCGGCTTTCGAAGAGATTCAACATGGTTCCACCTCCCATGGCTGCATGAATGGCAACAATATCTTTGTCTGCCTCTGCTTCTGCAATCAAGGCCTCCACAAAACAGGAAGTGTAAGACTGAGTCTTGGAAATATTTTTGAACTGTTTACCTGTTTCTGGATCAAATTTTAAAACTCCTGACAAGAATGAGAAATATGGATCAATCCAAGAGTGCTTAGTATAGTCAAGAAGATATGAAAATTAATTTTACCATGATACTTGTCATCAGCTCTCTCTGCGTAAGGATATCCACGACCTTTCTCAGTCACGACATGGATAAGAACCGGTCCTATGGTTTTGGTGCTCTTTAATGTTTCAAGAATGGAGACCAGATCATCTATGTTGTGTCCATCAACTGGACCAACATAGTGAAAACCAAGTTCTTCAAACAGTGTTGAACTAGTCTCTCTAATCATTCCACAATTAGATTGCAGCCTACTAAGAGCACAGCTCAGAGCTCCAACAGGTTGAGTTGGTCCATCCAAGTTAGCAGTAGGCAAAGATACTTGTTTGTTGTCGTTGAGAATCACAATCATGTTGGAGTGTAAGTAGCCAGCATTGTTCATTGCTTCATAAGCTTGTCCAGCTGTCATAGCACCATCGCCTATAACCGAAACCACGCTGTTGTTCATCCCCTTCAAATCCCTCCCTACAGCCATCCCTGATTCACAATTTCCGCATGCATGTTAGGAAAGTGATTTTTCTTGTTTTCTTGTGACACAAGAAAATAACAAGTATGACCTAAGCCTGCAGATAGTGTGGTCGAACTGTGCCCGGTGCCAAAAGAGTCATGCTCACTCTCTCTTCGCTTGGTGTAGCCGGAGAGGCCATTGGTCTGCCTTATTGTCTTCATCTTTCCTCTTCTTCCCGTTAGAATCTTGTGAGGATAAGACTTGTCAAAAAGACAAAAACAAAACAAGTTAAAAACACTTGTACATGTAGCTAAAGGAAAACTTATGCTTGCAATGAGATAACCAACCTGATGACCAACATCCCAAAGGATCTTATCATGAGGAGTATTGAAGATGTAATGAAGGGCCACGGTGAGCTCAACAACACCAAGATTCGAACCCAAGTGTCCTCCAGTTTTCGAAACATTAAAAATAACATCAGATCTCAACTCGTCCGAAAGAACTTTGAGTTCCTACATAGCAGAACACTTTTTCATCATCACATCCTTGATTTGACACAAAACAAGGTTCAAGACTTGGATTAGGATTTATACTTTGATGGAGAGATTTTTCATGTGCATTGGATGGTTGATTGTGTCCAATAAAGGAGTTGGTGGTCTGTTTGAATAATATTCACCTTTCTCTGAAAATGTTGTTGCTCTTACTTTTGACTGAACCAAAAAAAGATGTTATGTTATTTTCAATTAATTCAATAACTTTCACAAACTTAACAAGAACTAGTGTACGTATATAGTTTCTCACGGATAATCTGCAGAACTTTGATAATAATGCAACTTCATATAGTAATCAATAAGTAAAAGAGGGAAAAAAGAAAAAAACTCTTACATATTTTGTAGAAGACATAGAAGAAGGTTTAAGATATTTTAGTGAAGGATTCCTATTTATGTAAGAAGGAAAGGCAAATACGGAGAGAGCCATTTGAGAGAATTTGTTAATCTGTGTTTGATATGACATTCCAACGTATATATAGTGGTAGTATCAATAAAATGTAAAGCTTACTAATCGAACTCTTTTAACACCTTAAATCCACGTAGAAATGTATTTTGTACAAATTTAATATCAAAATTTTAGAGAATAGCTTTCTGTTCACACACATGTTAACGTCTTATTAAAGTTTACGCTCTTTAACAACGGTCTAAATTCATTTGTCCGCAAGATACACACCTCTTATTCCCAAGTTAGATGTTGGTATAATTCAAGGTATATGATTTAATTTAAGTGACAGAAAAATGATAAATAATTCAGACCACAAAAGTTGACCACAAGTATTTGGATACATAAGCCTTATTTAATTTTCACTATAAAAGTAGTTAAGCACGGCTCTATTGCTCGTCTCAATCACATCGACGTGATATTTATATTATTGGGGATAGTTCAAATAGAAACTTAAATCAGTAGCCGTCAAAAAAGTAGTGTATTGACTAATGTACTAATCCAACGGGAATCACTTACACCATATTGTGGCTTTGTGGGAGACTTTAATTAAGAGATGTTTGTATGATAATTACATTACATATCTGTACTTTCAAATCTACACAAAATATACGTAGCGTAACCTAACACATTAATGAATAATGATGCATGTATAATGTGTTTCATGTGTGTTGAAAGTTGTAACTAGTGATTTAGACTACAGATAGGAGAAAACTTAATGGAATTATTCAACCTATCTCTTGTCTTGATTACTGATTAGTCTTCTTCTTCTATGCATATATTTTCACCAAAACATGCTTCCCTTTGGATACTATGCATGTTTGAAACAATAAAATAGGAATAAGATATTGATTATAACCAAAAAAAAAAAAGTGTTATTTACCCTATGATCCTTATTTAAATTTGTAATCGATAATAACAAGGTGGAAGAACATATAAACATCATATTTTTGTCATATTGCATAATTAATGGTATGGTTCATTATACATACGAAATTACGAACTGGAAATCTTAATTATTATTGAAAAGACAAAAAGGTCACTTGAAAACAAAATTAAACAGAAGGTACAATTAAAGGAACTAGTAAAGTTATGAACAAACGATGAAGGGAACGCTCATTCTTTACCCAAAAAAGTTCAAATAAAAAAGATGGAGCACTAATTAATACGAGTATAGAGCAATACAAAGTTATAAGTGGTAAACTAGAAGTCTAGAAATCGAACATGAGGTTATAAATTGGAGCCATATATAGTCGACGACAGGTCACGGATCTGTAAGTAATTAAGAATTTTGTCATTATTTTATTTTTAGCTACATTATTTAACGTGCACTCACATAGTATAACTTTATTTTTTTCTTAATTGCATTGTATAAATGTCTGAAAATCTTTAGAGATTCGTCGAAGTGCAATCGTAATAAAAAAAAGATTTCCAAGATCATCATGGATGTTTAGTACGGGCCCTTTGTTATCATCTTGGGCTACTAAAATTCATATGGCCCATCTGTGTTCTTTGGTCAAGGACTACAAGACTTCTAACTACTTCTAACAGTTACAGTAAAACAACAACCTAATACCTAACCAAGTTGTCCGGATCACATTACCTTGATGCGTACATTATCTTGATCAAACTCTATATAATTGTAGTCATGACTCATGACTATATGTTTGCTTGAGATCTTATTTTACATATGTGGGATTTAGATGTGGATTAAGAAACGTTTTAGCATGTCTCACTCTTCCAATGGCACAAAGAAAGAAGTTCACATAAGAACCTTTTTTTGATAGTCACATAAAGAGAGGAAGAAGAGAGAGTCCAAAATGAAACAACAATGGACAGAGATGTTTATGAAATTCACTCAAAATCCGAGTTCGACGGCCGGGATCATTCCACCAGAAGCTACAATCTGTTGCTCCAGCTGCATAGATTCGATCATCAAAACCAAAATTGAATCAGATAAGTTTCAAATGTTGATCAAAATATTGTATAACTAGATAAGAGTTATGTGGGTGGTTTTATAAAAAAAAAAAAAGTCTCTTTGACTTTTTACCTTGAACAGAGTCTCTAATCTGTTTTTCACAAGATAATACTCTTGCTTCACTTGTTGCAAACATCTATGACATCTGAAATTTTTCAACGATGTATTTTCCTAATCAGATCTTAAAACAAAGAAATAACGAATGGACCAACGAACATATCGATTAAACTCACGCTTCGACATTTTGCTGCTCGCAGAAGCTGCGGAAGACAACACAAGCATTCTTAACTCTCTGTGCTCCTATACTGTTATTTTTTGGCAATATATATTGTTACACATTTCAAGATCAAGAAAATGTCATTATCATTGGATTAAAATCAGAAATAGCCAGTTTTGTTTTTGTTGTTACCTGGAGCTGCTACCTTTGAGTTGATGAACATGGGGATCAACTTTTTTAAAGTCTACAACTTGTTGATCTCTGCCCGAAGCATAAAAAAACAGTGAGAAACACAAGTTTTGGAAAAGAACAAAAAAAAAAAGATTAAAGAGAGAATGTGTAAAGAAGATTACAGGGAAAGTGAGAGATCATTGAGAATCCTATCAGAGTCTTGGAAGAAGAGTGTGACAACTTGTGAAACAAAATCTGGATTGCTTTCATCTTGTAGTTGTTGCAGCTGCAAGAACTGGCTGTCCAAAATCCCCTTTTTTGTATTTACCCAAAACAAAAGACTTTCCATAATCAGAAACTAATTTTACATAACCTAAACTCATGATTATCTTACCAAAGAAACTACAAAAGCCTAACACATTTTTACTATAAGTCCTAAAACCATTTTTACTACAAGTCCTAAAACCAGAAAGAAAAAGTTGTGAACGTTAAAACAAGTTTTCTGATTATTTGATCTTTTCAAATGTGAAAAACTTACTTCTAAGAAGAGTGATTTGGTGTAATCTTGCAAACTCTTCTGCTTCTGAACCAAATCCATATTCTCTGTTATTTGCTTTTGTTCTTTATTTCTTTGTTTCTCTCTGCCAATAATGGAGGTAAGAAAATGTCCAACAAAATCCTCAGTACTTAAAAGATGAGAACAAAATCCTCCGTATCAAAAAACCCTATTTTTTAAATTTAAATAGTTTGTATTTTATTATTACAATTTTGGTTTGGATGTGAGAAAAGAATCCAAAAAGAAAGAAACTCTTAAAGAATGGAAGTTGGTCGTGCTGTCAACTGTCTAACCATTCGCGCCTTTTTTTCCTCGTTTTTTTTGCAAATGTGATAAAGACATAAGAAGAGCATTTGATACTTCTTGATTTGTCTTTTTTTTTCTTAAGATTTTAAAACATTTTATTGGTTCGAATATTTAAATTACTGTACTACTGATGAAAAGCATATACTAATATGCACAGCTCGCATTCAATGTATCTTTCAAATAGCATCTCTAGGGAAACTTTATTTGTAATATAATTTTGATTTGATCCTCATTGTTTTTGTCCAACTAGCAATTCTTTTATTATAATAATACATTGATTGGTTAGTTTATTTTATATTGATGTATCACAAATATCGTAACGTAATGGGTTTATCAAGGAAATTGTGACTTTGAGAACTCAAATGCCGCCTAACACTTTGTAATGTTGTTCAAAACCAAAACTAAATGCAGCTTATAATTTCTTTAGTCATATATCTCGTCCAATCATTTGGTGGAATTCTTATTAAACTAGGATTTATCATATTTTGTGTTATACCAATATTTTTCATTATAATCAACCACTTATCACAATTCAAATGTTTTTTCGTGATTTCTCAAAGCTTTTCTATTTACTCGTTTGTCACTTGCTCTATAAATTTCTTTCAACTAACAATATTTCAAAACAACCTAACAATATATATGCAATAGCTCATATCCTTTCAATCTTTCATAGAGTACTACATACAATATATTTTTACGTAACATTTTCAACTACAACGATCAGCACACCAGTCTCATCTTTTTCAACCACACTATTTCTTCATTTGCATATCCCTGGTATTTTCGTCACTCCAAATACTTTCCCAATCATACTCATACACACCATTCTTATCTATTTCCTCATGCACAGTAAAATGACAATTTTTTCCTTAGACAATTCGTATTTTCAATAACAATTTCAACACGTCAAGCCAAAATAAAAATAGTAAATTAGTTTCACTGTATTAATTTCTGCAAATTTGGGTAAACATCAACGCTTTGACACGTCTCACATGATGAATGGACATGGGACATGCAAGAACGTAGGATGCGTTTAACGAATGGCATAAAACGTATTATATATACTAACTAACCAAAGATTATTAGTGGTTCTTACTTGATAATGGGTCCATCGTAAGAAGGTTCCATCACTAATTATGGACCTTTCAAATCTTATTATGAATTTTGATATCTTACATTATATTATCTCCGTATAAAAGTTAAACTGTGCTTCCTTAGTTTTTAACAAATTTATACGTAAAAAGTCAAGAAAGAGTTTGCACTCACCCATATCTCCAAGCAATTTATTATAAGAAAATCCTTATAGCCAATAGCCATATCAAGTTTTTAAAAAGGTTTAAAGCTAGAATACAAGTCGCTGTAGACGCAGCCAAATACGATATTATTTACTAAAAACAAATAAAAGGTAAACATGCAGAACGAGTTAGTCGATTTGTTGGTTCACTGCCAATTTCAGGTTAAGTTCAATTTACACAAGTAAAATAAATTAGTTGTCAATTTTATCTCGTGTATGGGCTTGGTTGGTTCAACCGCAAACAAAAAGAAGAAAAAAGTGAGTTTAGATATTAAAATGGTGTATTTACATTTGTAACACAATACCGTAAAAACAATCCATGTTGACGTAATGGTTTCACATACGATAAACACACTTTTAGATCATGTAAAATACAAATGCATGTAAACGTAGATTTTAAAACACAAGTCCATATTCTCTATCAATTTTGTGTTATCACGTTTACAAATTATGTTTGATAAAAGAAAACTAACCGCATTTTAACATATAAACACAAAAACAACACATTCAAAAGACATTCAAAGTCGTTGTATAGTCTTAAAATTTTTACGGATCCATAAGAGAAACTTCTCTTTAGATTCAGTCAAGATTCATCACCAAACGTGTGCTTTATTCGACGCCTTAGAAATTTCTTCGCATTTAGTTCCAAAACTCAATAACTTATCGAAGAAATTATAATCAACCGTTTTAGAAATTATTGAGTCTTCGTGTGTAGACATATAGACAAAATTTAAAATAGTTTGACTTAGTCAATGTTATTACCAATTCTTCTACGGTGTTAAATCCAACATCTCGGACCGGATCAATGATTTATCATCTCAAAATTGTTTTATAAATACCGACACACGTATCAAGCCAAGAACATACTTTATAGTTTATACATCTAACTCTAAGGTTCAAGCTCATGTCCGAAACTTCTTTGCTCATACCCAAAACAAACTCTCCAGCTTCATCAGAAAACATGGCAAACACAAACAAATCCCTCACAGGCCTAGAGAGTCTTATAAAGCTTCTCCCAACGGGAACACTCTTTATCTACCTTCTACTTAACCCTGTCCTCACTAACGACGGTGAATGCTCCACAGGTAATAAGGTCATGTCGAGCATTCTTGTCGCCCTTTGCAGCTTTTCCTGCGTCTTCTCATGCTTTACCGATAGTTTCAAAGGCGTTGACGGATCAAGAAAGTTCGGTATAGTCACCAAGAAAGGTCTTTGGACTTACGCGGAGCCAGGATCCGTGGATTTATCCAAGTACAAGCTTAGGATAGCGGATTTCGTTCATGCGGGTTTCGTGCTGGCTGTGTTTGGTACACTGGTGCTGCTTGACGCTAATACCGCGAGCTGCTTTTATCCTCGGTTCAGGGAAACACAGAAGACACTTGTCATGGCTTTGCCTCCTGCCGTGGGTGTTGCCTCAGCCACTATCTTTGCTTTGTTTCCGAGCAAACGAAGTGGAATCGGGTACGCGCCAATTGCTGAGGAGGTAGGTGCTGAAGAGGAGACCAAGAAAGCCTCGGTCTCTGCCTAAGATCGGTTACCTCAGTTGTTTCTAAATTATTTGTCAAGATTTGTTGTAGATTGTACAAGAATATCATTGTTTACTTAAACTTTTATTTAGTTCTTTGTAAGCATAGCTATTAATATGTAGACTAAATGTTGTATTGCATCTTAATATGATGGGAATAAACGTTATCATATACACAAGTGTTGTTTCTTAATCAGTGTCCAAACTTTATGAAGACATCAGATTTCCTAGTTTCCATGTATCTTTCGACATCAAATTAGCTTTTATCTGAAAGATCTTCTGCTTTGCTTTCTTGCGTGAATGTTTGAAGTTACCTCGAGATCGCTCTTTGGTTATAACTAAATCGACTTTGACTATATGATGATCAGAAGTACCTTTGGAAGAAACAACTGAGTACGAGCCAGGAACAAATTCGTAAGGTGACTCTGGAGATGCCAGAATGTAATCGACCCGTGTCCCGTACTTGCATGTTCCTTGTACATCTGCATCAGATCAAGAATTTCACATATTAGTACTATTACTACATTGAACTTTGCAAGTTAAGAGAAAATGGAGAAACTAACTTTGTCCTTTGGCAATAATGACTACAGGCTCACATTCTCCTGCAAATTCTTTTGAATCCAAGTATCCTTTTCCCTTGAGAAACCTCATCACTTCAACTCTAGGCGTCGGCTTTCCAGAATCCTCGTAATACTGTTCTTACAATACATGGTTTTTGGTTATATATGAGACCAACTAAATAATGACTGATCTAACGAAATTGTACCTTTACGATGTGGTTCCATCTTGCTATGGAATAATCAGAGCCATCAAGAGAATTCAAGCCTCCAAGGAGGATGTGGGGAGATTCGTCTCCTCGAGTAATTGCATCGATCTGCTTCATACGCCAGTTCTCATCTAGATGGTCAAGTTGAGTACAATACACATTTACATCTCCAGCCCATGGGATCTCTACAGTCACCTTCAACACATTCCTGCACACGCAAAAGACATTTACATCAACAATGATATAGTGGGAAGAGGAAAATCAATGTAAGATAAGCAAAAGAGATTTTTTGTATTACCTAAAATCATCTACATCAGCAATTCTCTGAACTCTCCACTTCTTTATGGGCCATTTTGATAGTATGGCGTTTCCATACTCAGGCGCCCAGCTCTCTGCAAACACGTATTTCATACCTAAGGCGGAAGCCAAATCTGATAATGGTTTCATAAGTGTCTCTTCCTCTGCTTTCACGTCTTGTAAAGCCAAGATGTCTGCATCCAACTCTCTTAACAATTCAGCTATGCTTCTTCTGCTGCTGTATCCGTTAAAGCTTTCTTGGTCCCACCAACAAGAGGGAAGACACACGGGAGATCTCATCGAGAGACTTCCTCTGTTTTCCTTCCCGTCGTTATCATTCTCTACCATACTCAGAAAGCTGTAGCTCTGTGCTAAGGAAATCTCATTGTCTGGGAGATTAATGCAAACCTTTGGTTTCCTGACTGCAGAAGAATGTAATGGAGACTGCTTCAGAATCCCTTTTGGAGAAGGGCATGTGATGTTGCTGCTATCTAGATGACCAAGAAAAGCTGTTTCCTCCATGGTTTGCACAACAGGCGCAAGTGAGAACATAGCCACGTTAAACGTTGCAACCCGAATATGTCTTCCAGAGTTTGAGCTCAGATGGATAGAAGAAACTTCAGATTCCGGACTCTCTTTTCTTCGAGCTCTCCACCTTGCTTTCCTGAACCTCCTGACTATAACTCTAGCCCTCACCCGTTTCTTGATAACCCATCTAAGTCTTGAAAAAAGGCAACCAAGCTTCCTTCTAAACACACACAACATGTAATCTCTCTGTTATTCTGCTTCAAAAAATGGAAACAGCTACAAAAGATTAACACTTTGAGAGTTTTCAAAACAAAGATTTGAACTTTTCATGAGACAATTAAACAAACAACAAGACTATAATATCATATCAATGAAGAGATGAGATGATTAAAAGTATTTATGAAGAGAAAGCAATGAGCCAACTGCTCCAAATTTGGTGAATAGAGGATAATAACTCTATTTTTTGTTGAGCGTTAATTAACTCTATTCTAAAATGTCAAACAATGTAAACCTGCTACCAGAGAAAGAAAGAACAACAAGGAACCAAAACCTTACCTGTTGATCAACCATCTCCACGAAATTCTCCCAAGTAGGTTAAACAGAAAACTGACAAAAAAAAAATATATTCTGTACACAACTTGACTTCTGTGAAGGGTTTAGATTGTGCATGTGTAGATAGAGTACCATATTTTATGATTAAAATATTAATATATAAACAAGCTATTACTTGACTTTATCAAACAAATTACCAACCCTGGGACCAAAAAAATTTCCACTCAGTTTGGCATGCTCTTGAATGATATTTTCAAGCAAACCTTAAGCAGGAGGAAGGATGCTAAAAACTTATCGAAAAACTTGATGAGACTATTGAAACATGATATTAAGTTCCTGGCTAAGCGGATCAGTATCATTCATCATAAGTACTACTAAAGACCTGTAACGCCAAACAACTAGAGCAACAAAATGTCAAAATTGAGACCATAGCCAAAAATACAGATGCAAATTCTGACTCCGGCTTCAACTGAAAACAAAAGCAAATATCTCAAGTGTCACTTCCATGTACTTAGTGTCAGAGGTTTAACTTACCACCATCAGGTCTGCTAAATTGTGCATTCCAGGAAGAAGAGTAGTCATCTTTCTCTGTGTAATCAAGAGACATAATGGAATGAGGCATAGTCACTTGCATTGAAGCAGAACTCTTAACACAAACAACTGAAAGTAGTAATCCTCCACAAGAAATTGCAAAACATAAAATTCAAAGCTTGTGTAACTCAGGAATGAACAATAATCACTTGATGATATATTGCAAGGGGTTTGTTTCTGTAAAATTGACCCAAGATGAAATTTTTATTTCCTTTATCATAAACCCATTTCACACGCTTTTATTTCACTATATGAGTGAGAATATTTTCAGAAATCGAAATCCAAATTGTAAGAAAAAATTTCGTGTAATGCTCATAATCTCGATCGTTTTGTGTGTATATGTATATTGTATATACGGAGCAGAGAAAGAGACCTTGAGGTAGGCGCGAGAATCAAGTAAAAGCGACGGTGTCCGACGAAACTCACCATTCGATCACCGTCGCCGTCATCACTGTTCCGCCATTGCAAAGACCTTTACGTTAACCGGAAATTAGTGGAGCTCGGAATTAAACCAGACTGGTTTAATCAGTCTTAAACCACAAACATATCATTTATTCACGAATGGCCCTTTAATTTTAAGAAATGTACAATTTTGACCCTTGGTAACGAAAATTTATATTTTGACCCTTTCGAGCCACATTTGACATTTCCACGAAGTGATTTAGTAAAACATTAAATGGAAGAAAAAAAAAGGTTACAACAGGCAAAATTGGATTTAAATTAACCATCTTTAAAAGTTACATCCTCAGAACAAAGCATGGCCATGTTGTCCTTCCTCTAATTTCTTCTGCTTCTTCTTTCTCTTTTTCTCCATCTTTGTATCTCCTCGTGATGCCATACGTTTTGCTTGCTGTGACCTTATCTCCAATAGCTTGGCCTTTGCATCTTTGAAGGGAGCATCAGATCTTGCATCCATCATTTGCTGCAAAACACCACAGCTTCACTTTAAATACCCACAAAGATGAGATAAAATGCTAAAAATGAACATAATCCAAAGTGCGAAATGTTTTTACCTTGACATGATCCATGGCGGCCAAATTGAAACCGATTGTATCTTTGCATGCCTGATAAGTTCCAGATTCATATCAAAACCAATTCAGAAATAAAAAGATATACAACTCAACAACATTTTCCTCTTTGCTAACCTTGATTTCTGAGTAAAGAATGTCCCTGAGAACGCTTAAGATTGGTCTGGCAGATGGTGTTGTTACCAACTGGTTGTGATGTGTCTGTAATATAATGGTTGCGATTCTGCTAACCAACTCTACCTGCAGGATTTGGTAACAAACATTAGAGATATTCTAAGACGAGAAGGATGGATCTATAATCTGTTGTAAAAATATAACAGGTTGATGACCCAGATCGAGTACATTCTACTTTACAACACGAAGCTATATCTATAAGCCCTTCAGAGCTAAAATCTAGAATCTACGACACAAAAGGAGTATATAATTTACCTTTTCGGGAATTAAACTCCAGTCTTTCATGTAGCAAAGAAACTTCAAAGAATCTGAGAATGGTAGAGCCTACATAAAACCCAAAAGAGGAAAGGGTATTGATTAACATAACCATGGATCTAGTACGAGTTGGGTGCAACCAAGTAACTAGTAAAACGATGGTTTGATGGAAGAAAGGCAACCTACCAGCAAAGTCTGCTCAAGATCATTTGTTCTCACATTTGAGATGGCCCTGAGAACATATTCGGACGGAGAAAGCCCGAACATCACAGCGTTGGGTAGGTATTCAGGAACTTTTCCCTTTGTTTTCTCCTCCTGAAGATTGGAAGAAAGAAAAATCACGATGCAAAGAACAAGTAGGAAACAAAGTAGCAACCGTAGATATTGGCATAACCATTTTGTGTTAAATTCAACTCCAAATTAGCCAAAAACGAAGTACCAACTAGGGGGATGTCATGTCGATATGTATAGATAAACAAACAAAGTAACGATTCCCACCTCATAAGCAGCATGACGCTTTGTTTCATCTTCTGCTACTTCCAGAGCATCTATAATTGAATCAGCAGCTGATAGAACATCTATCGTCTTCTTGCCAGCTAATGCTGCAACACCTTCCTCTGGAATTTCCTCCATGGGTCCATGCCTGTCATCTGCTGCATTATCAATCTCAGACTCAAAAAGCTCTTCTAACCTCTTTTCCTTCTCTTCCTGCATTATTTCCAGTAAAATTACATTAATTGACCTAAAGTCACATAAAATAACTCGTCAAAATATACTTGAGATTTATGTAGACATGACAGTATGACACCAAATCTACATTCACAACCACATACACATAGAAGAGTTATTATATTTGAATGCTTGAACTTGCATGACTTCCGTATTTGATTTCATCATGTAAACTGAAATAAGTAACTTCCAACAGTGGGGAATTACCTCGAGGAAGAAAGGTTCTTCAGAGCGATCCCAGCGACGCATGGAGCGGTCATGAGATCCTGTTACGAGAAAATCACCACGGTTACTGATAGCAAGGCACCAAATCTCTGCATGATGTCCTTCAAGCGTTAACAAATGCTCGAATTTGTCAGCATCCCAATACTTGACGAGGCGGTCTTTCCCAATGCTGAACAGATAATGGGTATTCCGAACAAATTTTACACCCATGACACTGTAAAACAAAGTCGCGTGTCAGTTAAGCTCCACAATCTTTTAATGATTCCAAGGAGTCTTTAACACAAAATATAATATTTGCGGTAATAATCAACATTTTACTAGCCAAGTAAATCTGTTGGGAAGATACTGGAAAAGGAAAGGGGTTTTCTGCTTATATATCATGTCATGCAATTAGTCATACTGTTTTCTTACACAAAATTATAATATTCAAGGAAAAACTGGGTCCACATTATTGAGTACGTTATGCCATTTTCAGAAATATGGTACGAATTATGGAAGTACCTGTCACCATGAGCAAAGATAGACTTATGACAATCACCAAAATCCAAACCCCAAATTTTCAAATTTTTGTCCTGAGAACCAGTAACAATCAACTCTCCATCTGATGAGATGTCAATGCACATCACAGGCAACTTGTGGCCATATAAGGAGAGGTAGAATTTTAGGGAATCCATGTAGAAAACCTGAAACCAATATAAGGTACATAAGTTAGTGTTACATACGTCAATGTAAATGATAATACGATAGATACGATTATAAGAATGTGGTTAGCGTATCATTTATATGACGTACTGAAAATTATTATTTTCTCATTTACATATGCCATAAACAGAAAATCTACCTTCACTGTGGAATCAAGCAGTGCAACTGCTATGTGTTTAGCATCCGGGCTGATAGCAACAGCAAGTACATCGTCATTCATCTTCATGGACTTAACATTTGAAACAGTGAGTTTCTTGGTCGCCTGCAGGTTATCAAACACAATATGTTTTGATCGAATCATTTTAGCACACTGTAATATACTACTCAAATAACACTAATAAACAATGTGCTCATCAACAACTTTCTTAAGAGTGAGCAATTCCAGAAAACAAAGGCACGGAAAACAGGAGATGGAAAAAAAGAGAGTAGAGAGGCAATCTATGATACAAAAACGTTTACTTATCTAATAGAGAAAATAAAAGAAACTTAAGGTCAGGAATCTCACCTTGCCAGATTTCTGTTTGACTTGGTATTCCCAGAATTTGACTTCATGATCTGCACTGACTGTGACAAACCCGCTATCGTTTGGAATAGGTGTAATTGACCAAATAGTGCCACCATGAGCCTTCACTTCTTCCACTTTGGTAGCGCTCCCTATATCAATGATTTCAAGTACCCCACTCTTGGTTCCAACAATACCATACTTGTTTTGGGGAACAATCAAACTGCATAATCCATATCCTGAATCAATGGTCCGGAGGCAGGAACCTGTACTGGGATTCCAAATTTTTACTTCACTGTGACTGGTTGACATCAAAAGGGTGTTGTCTTCACTGAGGGTAACACTCCTCACATCAGAGCGATGTCCTTGGTGTTCAATGGTAACAGTTTTCGCGTTTTCGCTGCTTTTAAGGGAATAGAATTCCAGTGAGTTATTGTTCAAAGAGAGAGCTAATGTTCCTAAGGATTCTTTTGGAGCTGTCGGACAGAAAGAGAAAGAGCTGATTTTTCTCCCAGCTCTAATGACTTGTAAGAGCTTGAAAACATCAAGGACAGTAGGACTAGAAACAGCATCAGCTAGTTCAATTTTAGCACTTGCTTCGCCATTAGCGGTTGAATTTTCATCCCCCACTTTGGAACTCTTCTTCTCTTTTCTGCGAAGCCTACGCTTTGCTTTCTGCTTAGCCTCAGCTTCATCCAAAACCCGGAATATTTCAATAGTTTTACCTGCCATTTGACAAGCCAGAAGTTTTCCCGAAACATTGAATCTAACTCTCGCAACTCTATCCTTAGTTTGTCTCTGAATTTCCCCAAACAGCTTTAGAATTTCCCACTTGTTCTCTGTCGAATGTTCTTCACTGGCCTTGATTTCATTTGCATTTGAGTCAGATACCAATGATCCGTTAGACGAATATTCCTTGACAGCATAAAATCTAAGTTCTTGATCAGCCGACCCAGTAACAACATATCTCTCCTCTGGATCAGTATCAACAGACCACACTTCACTATGATGACCACTAACTATTTGCATACAGTGTTGGGTCTCAAGATCCCAGACTCTCAAGAACTTGTCCTTAGATGAACTTACAAGTTTCTTACCACCATCCAAGAATACAAGATCTGTGACCTACATTAGACACATGAACATTGCTCTTGTCAAAAACCACTATAAAAACCCACACACCATAGCAGAATCATCAAACACTAAATACTAGAAATATCAAGCTAGACATTAAATAACCTGATCTCGGTGCCCACGGAGACGAAAAAGACCTGATTCGCCAACAACATCCCACAAGATAATATCATTATCTTTACTTCCAGATGCAAGCATCGATCCAACCTTATTGTACCGCAAAGCAGTCACCGCCCCCTTATGGCTATTAAAATTAACCTCACAAGTTCCTTTCTCAGTATCCCATATTCTTATGCTCCCATCTGCATACCCAACTGCCACCTGGTTTATCACACAGAATCAAACAACAGCAAACTCCTTCAGATACTCAATAGTACAAAGCACCATGAATATTATTAATTCTAGCTTAAAATTCAAATACGACATTTCTAGCTCTATTTAGCTACCAAATAGATTACAAAGTGAACAACTTTCAAGTCATTAAGCAAATCAAAATAAAAAACGAACAAAAGTAAGTACCAAGCTAGAAGCAGAGGAGGCTATAGAGGTAACGGCGAGAGATGGTCCACCGCGAGAGGAGGAAGGAGTTAGGGTTTTGGAGCAGACACCTTGCCGGACGTGCCATATTCCGACCTTCTCCAACGCCGGAGCAAGCACATACTTCCCCGTCGAATCGTAAGCTATGTTCGAATCTACAGATGAAATCACACCGAAAGAGGTCGCTGCATCGTATCTTTGGTAAGCCTTCACCATTCTCCAAAAGCTTTGGTTTTGATTTTCTCTTCTTCTTCTTCTTCTAGCTTTTGATGGCGGGATTTAGGGTTTTAGAGTGGTTAAGGCAGCAGGGTTCTAACATCCAATGTTACTTTTGATAAATTGCGATATAGTCTTAAACCTTTTGTCTATTCAATATTTAACCCCTAACTTTATTTCAATAGATTTGAAGCCCTTACTCTTCGGACCCAAACTTTTGTTTTCTCAATTTGCAACTATGTTGTGTAATCATTGGTACTAAGAACGAAACAGAACAAACAAAAAGAAAAATGGCTCACGACATCCATGACCAATATTAGTAATTTTTTATCATTTTCTTAAAAATCAATGTATAATAATTGAATGATTATCATCTAAAGAAAATCAAGAACGTACACTTTTTATCTTATTCATACTCTAGGCTTACCTTTTTAACATCCACATTAATTTTTTTTATTTTTTTTGTTAAAGGGCCCATCCACATTAATTTTTCCTAGCTAATTTCTTTCAAAATAAAAGGATATATAGAAATATTTGTGTGTATATACATTAGTTCATATAAGTGTCTCTTAAGTTTCAACTCCTTAACATCTAGTGATTTCAATAATGCTGATTCACTCACTATGAGCATAAAAAGAGATATGTTATTACTTTTGAGTTTATCAACAAACATATGGAAAAAATACCAAAAAACAAACACACAACATATGATCAGCATTCAAATACATAAATAAAAATAACAAAAAAAAAGATCACAATTATAAAACTTTCGTATTTACCATTCCACGAATAAACACATGCCATTACATTTTAATGTTTTATGCATATAAATAGTATAAAATCATATACTATCATTTCATCTCGGAAGCATCATCCTCACTGTGGTCCGAGGGATTCCCAATTCCGTGACGTCTACTAGGGAACACCGTGAAAACAGCACCGGAGATAACTCCGATCACCGGAGGCAAAACCATGAGAAAGATCTTCCCAGCGGAGCCAAAGCCAGGATAGAAACAATTCACGGTGTTTGCATCCAACAAGGAAATAACACTGAACACGATAAGAGAGAAGAAAGCGTGAACGAAATCTCCAACTCTAAGCCTTTTCGAAGACAAATCCACTGAAGATGAATCTGGCCAAAGACCCTTCACGGTGGCAACTCCATAATGAACGTAACCGTCTCTTGTTCGGTAACTATCGGTGAAGCAAGTGAAGCAACAAGAGAAGGCACAAATAACGATGAGAACTCCGGTTAAGTATTTGTTGATGAGGAGGCAATGTCCATTGTTGGTTAGGACAGGGTTTAAAAATTGGAACAAGAAGACGGTTCCGGTCGGGAGGAGCTTGATGAGGTCTCCTACGCCTGAATATGTCCGGTCTCTTATGGCTTTGAATGTTTTCGACATTTTTTTGTTCTTCTTTTGTAAATTATATTTTTAGTTGTCGTTTATAGTGTTCTTGAATGTGAATTCATAAAAGTGTTGTTTGTCGAGTGTTTATAGGATGAGAGAGAGACATTGCTTCTACGTAAAAACGGGTTTGGTGTTGCTTATACTCTTTAGAAAAAGTTGGGGGAAAATTTAATTATAACTTTTTTATTTGTTTAGGTTACCCTTTTTAGTATTTTAGGCTTGTACTAGAAAACGTGGCTTGGAGGATTAGATTCGTTATGTTTCTCTTTGTATTAGATACATAGAAGTGTGAAGTCATTTTTAATGCTCCATTCCATTTGTTGTCACACATATCGTCATACGGTCGTTGAAAGATCTGGTAGTCCAAAACGTATCGAGTGTGAAACAATATGTTTGGCAAGTAGACCGGAACATGTATAAATTTATTTATATATTTGAATCTTGTTAAAAACATTTTTGTGTATTTAGAGACTACACATAGGAAACTACTGATTTATACATATGGTTTACTCGACTTAATAGTTTGTTAAAACCGGTTAAGTTTATGAACGTTTTGTAGAACCTGTGAATACTCTGTTTTTAAATAAAAATAAATAACATAACATTTCTAAAGTAGTATGATAGTATCACAGCCGTTTCATTTGTGTGAATGTCGCGAAAATCAATATGCTCTCGGAGTTTCATTGGTTGTCACACACTATAGATTCAGTTCATTCAACCTTAGTGATCATCATGATTTGACGCTCGTCTTAATTCATCTTGATACATCGAATTATAATTCGTCATATTACATTCGTACACAAGTCAGGTCCAGATGGGGTGGACAGAGATGCGCTGGCTTTTGGGTCATTGTCTTTTCAAAAAACTTTCAATATAGATGACACGAAAAGCCCAAGAGCCCAAATTGGAGTTGCAACGGGGCCGTCCGTACACTAAAAATCTTTGTTCACGTGACTGATCATTGTTTTGCTCTTGTCGGATTAGTAATCTAACGTAATTCATTGTTTGATCAGGACTTGCATTTGTCCAAAACAAAAAAAAAAAGTCAAAAGAAGCTAAAAGATACTGTGAACGGAAAAAATGGCAGCTTTTTAGTGCTAATTGCCAGAGAGATTCACATGTACCCATTGTTCAGAACTGTGTTACATACTAAATGGTTCAAAAGAGAGGTGATTCGAGCAAGAGACATGTGACCTAGTGAAAAAAGCAAAATAAAGAGAATATAAAATTGTGTGGCAAGACATGAGTGGCCATTCTTCAGCCTGTTTTGATATGTGTGACTTCATTTGTCTTCAGAATAGTTATGACACCATTCTCTTTCGTCATCCACAAATGCTCGAAGAGGTGAAATTGTAAACAAATAGATCCACTAGTCTCGGTACTTGTACAACATATTTATCGTAGTTAAATGTGTCTGAGGCCAAAATATTATTAAGATAAATTGTTTCTTTTATGAAACATTTGAGCTTCGCTTTTCTTAAAAACATTGTAACATTTTTTAAGTTTGATCTTCGTGGTTATTCCGTAGACCATACCCATCAAAATTGTCTGCGAAGTTGCTGTCCGTTTATATGCAGTATAAAGAATTGACGAAGAAAGAAAAACAGGACGTACTTTCTTCTAGAAGATGTGAACGCAAGACGATCGTATTCACATATTAACAAAAAAAGTCCTGACGAATGATGCCAAAAATAGATCTTTACGATAGAAGTTTCATAGCAGACTATATATATCTAACTCAATTAGTAAACGCATTTATTGCAATATATCACTAATTATATATTTTCTGGAATCAAATGTTTAATTATATATGATTACCTGAATATAGTCAAAGTGTATTGCGCAATGAACATAAACACAACAATATAACAGACCTTTTTAGTGGTAAGAATACCCTTTTGGATATTGATATGAGTTTCAAGTTCAAAATCTTCGGTTGAAAAAAAGGAATAAATAATGTCTTATAATGGTTTGTTACCTAACTAAATAATTAAAGTTGAGGTGTAGCTCTCAACCAATACATTTTTTTATAATATTGTTTCAATAATTTAAAGTAGTTAATTATATTCAATAGTATTTATTATCACTTAGTTTTTTTTATTTATAAATTTTATCGATTAATCTGGTTAGTTTTAGTAGAAACGTATCAAAATGTTTTACAGTGGATTTTTCCCCGAAAAACCATCACAATGTCGGTCCTAAATTTAAAATGTTTTCTGACTAATGTAAAGATTACATGTTACTGACTACCATATGAACTGTTTTGGCCCAAACCCAAACTTTCCACACATGTAATTTTTGTTTTTAAGATAGATTACACTTGAGTTAGTTTCTTTGAAGCTTTCCCCAATTCTCATTTACCACTAAACCACAACTATGTGGGCAAAATAGGATTTGCTTTTTGTGTCGGATGTTTTACACAATTTATTACAGCTCTCATGCATTAACACTATTTTGATTTTTGAATAACAATTTGTAGAAGAAAACTAAATTCACAATAAAAAGCTGTCCGGTGGCAAAAACAAAACTCATTTATGGTTCGTAGCACATCAACGAGTTGGAACTACTCGAACGAAACTGGGTGGAATTGAAACTAGTCCTCTAAATTAGTTAACCAACAGAATTATAACACGTCACCTTTTTAATTTTGTGGAATTAATGGTACTAATCTCCAAGATTTTTTAATTTCTACGACTCTACCAACAAAAACAAAAACTTAAGTAAGAGGTTTTAAAACTCGCCACGCCGTTTCTAACTTTTTTGTAACGTTAACAGAATTACATATCTTCGTCCAAAAATATCTCACAGCAATAGTCAACGACGATCAGTTTCACTTTCACCGGTTAGGATTGAGGTAGATATAATTTGGGACGTTGCTGGACTAAATTATGAATACGGTATACATTTTGGTGAATGGTCGTTGAATGTGTATCTTTGACGATTGTATCTCAAATATAAAAAGCCAACTATCTTGGTACTAAATTGAAGAGCAATGAAATTATTTCTATAATTTTCCATTCCGTTAATTTTCTATCTCGTTCTATCGGTATGATCCCTTTTATTCATTTTGCATTTTACAAGTTAGAGCTACATGCATCTAACCTACGTTGAATATTGCAATTTTTTTTATTGCGATACCTAGTATTGTTTTTGGGTTGTTTCTGAGATGAAATTTCAATCTTTTGGACCAATCATCGAATATTCCTCAAAACCACATGGAATTTAGAGAGGTGACGTTATATTTCTCTATGATCTTTTCTCTTTTTGGTTTATAAAAGTGTATATAATAAGGGAAACAAATGAGTGAAAATTTCTGTATCCACGTCACCTACTGACCCGAAGTATTAACTATCGTGCATTATATGAAATCCAGATATTGAAGATAGTAACAAATTTTACAATAATTTCAATAGAGAAAATCAACAAGTATTAAATAACGCAATGGGCCAATATGCGACGGTAATAATTAAGAGCTCCTTAATTATTCACCTTGCTTGTCTCTCCTATTTAAGACGTATTTCTTCTCTTCTACCATCCAACAAGTCACACACTTAAAACAAAACAAAACAAAACAAAAACAGAGCACACAAAAAGAGAAACCAAGTTTTCTTAAAAATGGAGCTAGAATCTTCTCCTCCTCTACCTCCTCATGTGATGCTCGTATCTTTTCCAGGGCAAGGCCACGTTAATCCACTTCTTCGTCTTGGTAAGCTCTTAGCTTCAAAGGGTTTGCTCATAACCTTCGTCACCACTGAGTCATGGGGCAAAAAGATGCGAATCTCCAACAAAATCCAAGACCGTGTCCTCAAACCGGTTGGTAAAGGCTATCTCCGGTATGATTTCTTCGACGACGGGCTTCCTGAAGACGACGAAGCTAGCAGAACCAACTTAACCATCCTCCGACCACATCTAGAGCTGGTCGGCAAAAGAGAGATCAAGAACCTTGTGAAACGTTACAAGGAAGTAACGAAACAGCCCGTGACATGTCTTATCAACAACCCTTTCGTCTCTTGGGTCTGTGACGTGGCAGAAGATCTTCAAATCCCTTGTGCTGTTCTTTGGGTTCAATCTTGTGCCTGCTTAGCTGCTTATTACTATTACCACCACAACCTAGTTGACTTCCCGACCAAAACAGAACCCGAGATCGATGTCCAAATCTCTGGCATGCCTCTCTTGAAACATGACGAGATCCCTTCTTTCATTCACCCTTCAAGTCCTCACTCCGCTTTGCGAGAAGTGATCATAGATCAGATTAAACGGCTTCACAAGACTTTCTCCATTTTCATCGACACTTTCAACTCATTGGAGAAAGACATCATTGACCACATGTCGACGCTCTCTCTCCCCGGTGTTATCAGACCGCTAGGACCACTCTACAAAATGGCTAAAACCGTAGCTTATGATGTCGTTAAAGTAAACATCTCTGAGCCAACGGATCCTTGCATGGAGTGGTTAGACTCGCAGCCAGTTTCCTCCGTTGTTTACATCTCATTCGGGACCGTTGCTTACTTGAAACAAGAACAAATAGACGAGATCGCTTACGGTGTGTTAAACGCCGACGTTACGTTCTTGTGGGTGATTAGACAACAAGAGTTAGGTTTCAACAAAGAGAAACATGTTTTGCCGGAAGAAGTTAAAGGGAAAGGGAAGATCGTTGAATGGTGTTCACAAGAGAAAGTATTATCTCATCCTTCAGTGGCATGTTTCGTGACTCACTGTGGATGGAACTCAACGATGGAAGCTGTGTCTTCCGGAGTCCCGACGGTTTGTTTTCCTCAATGGGGAGATCAAGTCACGGACGCCGTTTACATGATCGATGTTTGGAAGACGGGAGTGAGGCTAAGCCGTGGAGAGGCGGAGGAGAGGTTAGTGCCGAGGGAGGAAGTTGCGGAGAGGTTGAGAGAGGTTACTAAAGGAGAGAAAGCGATCGAGTTGAAAAAGAATGCTTTGAAGTGGAAGGAAGAGGCGGAGGCGGCGGTTGCTCGCGGTGGTTCGTCGGATAGGAATCTTGAAAAGTTTGTGGAGAAGTTGGGTGCCAAACCTGTGGGGAAAGTACAAAACGGGAGTCATAATCATGTCTTGGCTGGATCAATCAAAAGCTTTTAAAAAGTCATTTAAGTTTTTTTGTTTTTTGCCTTTGGTTTCTGCAAATTCGTAATTGTGTTTGTATCCATCCTCCCATTGTGTTCTTTGTTTTTCTGTTTACTATTTTTTTTTGGTATGGGTCTAGGGGAGAGTCAATGACCTTACTGAAGAATGTCAGTCACGCATTAAAAAATATATTATTAATGGTTAATACTATATCTTGCCATATTGGGAAATTTATTTGATATGATTAATGTGCACTTTAGTTAGATTAGATTTGATGTGTACGGTCAACAAAAAAAAAGAAGGAAAGATATTATGTGGTACAATCTAATACCATGCAAATAAAATATGAATAGATAAAGTTTAGTATTTAATTAGTTTGGGGGCCCGATGTTCAATTAGCCGACGAAAAGGTTAAAGACTTGGGGAGTTTAAGGCTGCTATAATCTTACAAACATTGGTGAAGCGAAAAAAGATTTGGGGTTTGCTTTTCCTATATATTGATTTAATATATTACTTCCGGATTTTGCAACTTTGAACCTCAGAATCTCACATAACCAGGATTGCTAGTGTCTCGTCCTTATCGTCTAGACTCTTTCGACATTTAAACACCACGTACTGACAGAAATTGAAACGCGTATGGCAATAGTGTCTTCATGGTGTATAAGTGTCAATGTTACCTGGTTACATTCTTACACATGCTAGTAATTTTTTTGTTTGTTTGTCGTTTTTAATATAGAGACAGAAGTAGTGTGTAATTTAGGAATTTATTTATTTTATAGTGTTATGTTTGAGTTACCAATGCACATATTTTCTTTTCAGATACTACTGAAGCTTATTAAAATTTTCAATTATGTAAAAAAAAGTTTATTATTGTACCGATAAGAGTAATGAAAATAAAAAACGTTGGATGCTAAATACTCAGCTATTCCATTTTGATCGGTGGTTGGTAACAGCCCGACTGGTGAAACTTGAAAGACATCCTCCAGCCAACGCAGAACCTTTCATTGGTGTTATTGTAAATATTGAAAAATAATTAACCCTAAAATTAAGTGTTTCTCGAAAACTTGCATAATTTGACATATGTAGCTTTCATTGTGGAGAGCTCTTAAATTCGAACGTCTTGCCACATACTATTAATAAATTCCTATTGTTTTAGGCTTTTTAGGCAATATCACGATATTATCCTATCTATCGGCATGTGCTACATTCAATGCTGTAACAGTGACTCAATACATTTCTCGTTCGTTCGTTACAACATAAAAAAAATGTGTCCCCGTTATTCTAACCAAATGATTCTAGCTAGTGTCGTGGTGCAGTTTGTACCATTGTGGTATAGTTTTTAATTGTTGCCTCAGAGAGATATGATTACACACTATATGGGTAGACCAAACAGTCAAAACCAAAGTCTTAATGAGAGTTGAGAGAAAAGTATCCAAGAGGGGATCTGCTGGGTGGTAAGTAAGATGTGTGGTTCAAAATAATCGTGAAAGGTTGGCGAAATTAATTACATGTCACAATCGATTTGCGAGAATAATACATTTAAAACTCAAAACACGTACAACGGTACATGCTCTTACTAATAACTCAAGATGTTGTTCTTTGCTATTGGAAGTCACGTGAATTCTTTTATATTTATGTTTGAAATATGAAAATTTTGGTGTCATACTCTATCAAGAAAAGTTTTTTTTTTTTAATAGAAAAGAAGAAGAAAATAATTTGGTGTTATATTTTGATTCTTTTACATTAAGGTATAATGTGACAAATTTGTTTAGTTTTCATCTTTTGTTTTAGGTAAATGAGTTGAATCATATATGTTTTATTCAACTTCCGACTAAAAACAAAAAAAATGTTTTATTCAATTTTTTTTTTATTCTTCCAACTTTCCAAGAACTGAAGTTGAATGAAACTCAGAACTGATTTTGTGAGACAAAGATGATCTTTATAATATTGTAGGTGATTAATTGAATGAAACTAATTTCGAGAGATTTAAGTTTTGAAGATATGTTAATGGAGTTGGGTAAAATGAGACAAAGACGATGACTATAAATCCCCATCAAATTCTTCAATCTTCATCAGTCGAAAATGTTATTAATTCACAAAATTTTGCTATAGTGATCATTTATATAACCTTTGTAAGATTCCTAAATTGTTCAAACATAGACATTAAAATAGACAATAGTACTTCTGATTGGATACATGTCATAATCATGGAATGACATAAAGTAAAGTTAAAGTACGGTATGAAACAATTCTAGAGATCAAAAGTTTCATAATGAAATAAGCTATCATGGAATGACATAAAGTAAAGTTAAAGTACGGTATGAAACAATTCTAGAGATCAAAAGTTTCATAATGAAATAAGCTACTATATCCATAGTTATTTGCATAATAAATTTTTGATTTGTGTTTTTAGGCCAAATCTTGCATTTTTAAGTTTTATTTAGCATTATATCCATAGTTATATATCTGCATTAAGAACGTCGTGACGCCATTATGCGGAACACCAATCGAAACCACATCACAAACTGCTTCTGTGCACAAAATCTAGCTATAAACCTGATCAAAATCCTCCCATTCTTCTACGCAGTTTGTGGACACCTAAAAGGCTTTAAACTTAAATATATTTATTGGGCCTCAAACGAATACTTCTTTCAGCCCATATCGTTTTAATTAATTCACATTTGGATCTCAAAGGATTTCAGTTTTAAATTTCCACATTACACAAAGAATTCAAAAAAGTCAGTTAATATTTAACATTAATTTCTAAATCTGACCCCATACTTTTAATTCAATCTTTTTCATACCCATCCCTTTCTAAACAAGATATTTAAAGGAAAGATAAGATTAAAAAACAGTAACGGAGACGATTCCTAGATTTTATATATTAACCGTTAAATAACTGACGATTTCGATAACTTTTTCGTTTAATTGATAGTCTCAAAACTTTAGCCGGAGAAGTCTCCGGAGATCTTGAGAGGCCGAGTCATCAATGGAAACGACAACAACCTGGCTTTTCGCTTTCTTCTTCGAGAAAGACGGCAAAGGTAACGAGCTTGGCGCTGGGGAAACAGCGAATATCGAAGATCCGGCATAAATATCATCGGCAGAAACCTCCGGTGAATATTTACGAACTTTGATGTTTGAGAATGAGTCAAAAGACTCTCCTTTTCTCCTAACAATGTTCTTTGTCGTCGTTCTGAACTCATCGGAACCGAATCTTCTCCTTTGATCAGGTTTGAGAGGCGGTTTCCGGTGAAAATGATTCCTCCGGGAGTTAAAAAAAGTCGCCGGAGAATCTCTCATCCGGTCAACCAAACAATTTTGAGGCCTGATAATTTCGGTTCCCATCTCTAAAGATAAAAACAAAAAAATTATAAAAAATGGCGCCGGAGGAATTCCCTTCGGCGGCTAATAAATAAAGAAGAAATCGTGGTGGTAGAAATGAGGGAGGAGGAAGAAGAAAAGGGTCAAATAGTCCTTTTCTTCGATTCCTGCTCGAAATTTTTGTAAATTGGTTAAAATCTACAAATAATCTAATTTATGAGTTTTTTTGCTGGTTAATGGAATACTGGAATAAATAGAAGAAATTAGAAGAGATGACAAAAATGGAGAAAATGGCTTCTCTGTCAGAGCTTCGTTTCCTCGTAACGATGCATCTGTAACCTAAACACATAATTCTATTTTTCTTTTTGTTTAATTTAGTTTGTTTCCCTGTCCGTTTTTCCATTTTTAAATTTGATTTTCCACAAATCTAATTTTTGCTGAATTAATGTAATGTTGCTCTATGGGATTAATCAAACAAGCATTGGACTACATATATTGACATGTTTTAAATGAGAACTGTAAATATGAACTAATTCCAATGACAAATCTTTTTCAAGCTGTGATGATGGAAACAAGTGATTGCTTCCAATGCAAGAAACTATATTGCCGAAATATAGTTTGAGTGTTTTTGGTAGAATTCAAGATTGATGTTGTTTATAGAAGCAAGCACGAGTGGCTTGGGAAGACATTGACCCGTTATTTTCTAGAAAAAGATGTGAGACACTGTTTTCGTCTGCCTTTGTCTCTTCTGGACACGAAAACCATATCAAATCACACAAGGGTGTACCAGACTTTATCGAGTGAGATTGAAGAGATCACGCCCTTGGTTGGCTTGGGATCATCTTTCTTAACTCTTTAAGTATAGATTGTATTTTTGACGTAATTTGAAAGAAGAAATGTGGCAATTTCTTACACTTTTTCTAAAGGGTATTTGTTTCATTAGGTATAATTTCTTCGTGCAAAAATAGAAAACTTTGTCTGTTAGTGTTAGGTTATTATAATGATGAAACACATTCACAAGACTTAAATGTATGGGTGACAACTAGTATGGATTCAGTCATCTCATGGAGCAAGTTCTCAACAGTGCAAACCATTAATCCGAGTTGGAATATGTTTGCTGATGGGATGAGTTTCTTGGTCGGCGAGCATAACAAAGTTGTATTGTGTTACCCTAACCGGACCCCCAACGAAATCTTACACATTGGGGAAGAAATTTATCACATACAACATTTGGATGATCATGATAGAGATTCTACCTCAAGATCATCTTTTCTTCTGAATTATGTTCCAAGTTTAGCTCGAATAAAGATTAGTATGAATCAATATTAGACAAGAAAGTATTCAGACAAGAGTGCGGTTGAGATTACACCGATTAAACACAAAACTGATGCAAAATCTGCAAACTTATTCGAAGAGCCAGAGAAGAAGTAGATCTTGTGGCTACTGCTCTCTCCTCTGAAGCCTCTAACAATCATGGCCTGCATGCACATAAATTACAAACTTCTTCAACAGAGAATTCTTATTTGATTCTCAAATCAATGAGATGATAATAAGTGAAATCTATTTGACCTGTGATATTTGTTCGGCATGACGAAATATATTCTTGAAGATGCGGCGTATGAATGACGCGAAAACTACAAAAAGCGATCACTTGTAAGATGAGATGTATATAGAAAGAGAGAAGAAACTTTTAGATTCTTACTATCAAGTGTCTCCAGAACAGTAAGCTGCTGCCAGTTTACTCTTCGCGATACAATTCCCAGTGAAACACTTCGGACCTACAATGTAACATATGCACAACGTACCATTATGTGGTTTAGGACTTGGAATAACTAGGCTGATTGATAATATTAAAGCGAATAAGTGAACAGTCGTTACCTCATCGAAAACCAAATTAATGAATCTCAGTGAAAGCAGTAGCGTGAGGATAATTTCACTGACTGGAACACCAATATATGTCAATGGGAACAAGAACCAACGTAGAGCTAGTGCAAGTTGCTCTGGTGTTGTTGTTGCAAGGCAAATACTAGCACTTTGGAAGATCTGTGACCAAAAACCAAATGTTCCATTAAGTGATCTAATCAAGAAAGGAAATAGGTAAACCGCGGAAGTCGAAAAACCGACTTACAATAAAGGTTAAGCATGCGGCTGTGCTTCCAACAGACAAACCTTTCCTTGTGAATTGCAAAGGACCAAGCTTCAGTAACATGTACGAATAACCGCTTAAAGACATGGGAAGATTAGGCAAGCTTGTGATTGAAGATGGTGGTGTTCTTGATTGAAGCATTGGAGGTGCACCATCTGAACCTAGCCCCAATGTTATGAAGAGAATACCCGAAAGAAGCGACACTCTCGCCAATTGATCCTTTACAGAAAAAGTTAGGAAACTCAGCAGAGCAGATAGATCACATATAGAAACAGAGTTGTGACAGAGAAACAGAACTCACTATCCAAACTTGTCTTGGGAGAACAAGGATTGACAAAAGAGCTGTGCATAGAACAAGTCCTAAACGCACAACTAGATTTGCTCTTGCTGGAAGAACTACTAGAGTTAATAGCCATACCTACACATATATACAAATACCAAAATTCAAGCTTTAACAAAAAAAAAAAGACTCAAACTTTTTAACAAAATTGGATTAGAAATTTGATAAGAATCAAGAATTCAATATACCAATTTGATTCTGGGATCCACCGAGTGGAGAAATGTCACAGGAGACGATATGAATTGTCCGATGGGACTTCCGGTGGCGCTTGAAATCAATCTGAAGACGTTTTCGGCTCCAAGTCCTGGAATTGGTAACCGGTTCACCCAATTACCGGTTTTACCGTCTCCGTCGACGGTGGCTCTGACAATGAAAACCCTTTTCGCGGCGAGAGAGGAGGAAGGAGTCTCATTAAGCCGGAGCGGGAAGAGAAGCTTAGGGTTTGTAAAGTTCCGGTTAGGAATTGGAGATGTGAGATGACGAATTGGGTGTTTGGGGATTAGGGTTACGGTGAGGGAGACTGTTGGATTGGCAAGATTGGAGTGATTCATGAGTTTTCAATTTCGGATTGGATCAGACATATGCCCTAGAGCGGGAAATTCTGTACTTGGTAGAGAGAGAGATACTGTAAACTGTCAAGTGTTAAACTGTTGTACTTGTTGGTTTTGTCGGACGTTGACTGTGGTTCTCAACTTCTCATAATAACAAAAGTCAAAGTATACCAAAATTTGGATTTCGGTTCTTGTTCGAATTTGATGTATATATAGACTCGTTTTGGATTTTCTCACACTCTTTTTGTATAAATCTTTTCTCGTAGAGTCATAGCCACACCAAAACCAAGATTAAGTAATTTGATACAATACAGCATATGAAAATGTAACTTAGCTTTTAAGATAGATAACATATTACTGCCTAGGAGCATTTTTGACAATTTTTGAGGTGATGGAAAAAGTTGGCTCGAGAGCTTTTTGAATATTCCAGGCGGTTCGGCCTAAGCTGCCCGTTGTTTCCAGTATTATTCCGGTGGTTTTTCCGGCTTTCTCTCCAAAACTTTGGTGCGGTCATCACAAAAATGTGAATATGTGTTACACTCAACTCAATAAATGTATAAAATTGTAAAATTCGATGGTCATGTAAACATGTTATATAACTCATCTAAACAATCCTAACAAATAAAAATGATAACCTATCTCTAAAAATCATTAGCTACCCCTCAAAACTATTTGGTAATTAATTATTAGATTGTATGCACGCTATACAATAATTCTACCAACTTCGATTTTATTTTCTACCGATATAATCATTCTTTTGATTCAAATACCGGTGTGTTACTATAGAAACATAATTCATTCTCAAAATTGAGGATCACAAAGTGAGCTTTTTACCTCTTACTCACAAGTCTAGTAGCAGCCATGGATGTGGCATAATGAGTTTGTATTTCTGCCGCTTCAGCAGCACCAATTATATTATCTATTGACCACATCAAAGTGTTTATCTGTTTTATTTAAATTTTGATCTCAAAAACTTCAAAATAAATGAATATGAGTATAGATTGACAATTAATGGAGCTATTCTATGTAACTTACGAAAAGAATCAAGTGATGCCAAGATAACCTCTCCTGGAGCAGTGGATAACAATGCCTTCCCTAACTTCGACTTAACCACCGGAGCTATCATCGAACTGCTCACCAAATCTCCACCTTCTAAGGCCGCCATTCCTATAGCCTCGCTCACCTTCCACAGCTTCTCCGCTCTATGTATATGTTACATCCAACAAAATAACCAAGATTTGGTTCATTATAAGAAGGAACAAGAACCAAGATTTTATTGTTTGGTATAATATATACTATTTTGTGGGATAGAGATTAAAATATGAATACCTTTGAAGATTTTTGTTGAGTTTATTCTTCTTATTAGTTTCATTGTTGCCACCTCCATCAATTTGTGATATGTCACCACTTCTTTCCTCATCCTCTTCAGCAATCGTTCCTTCCTCGTGAATCTGTTTTTGTTGTAAGAAAATAAAACGATATTAATAATAAAAAATACTACAATATGTGCGTCTTACATCTCCATGTTCATATAAAAGTTTTTAAAAATCCAACACAAAAATAAGATGATCTATACTAGTAAATAAAACACATAAGTCGTTCCACAAGTTGGGTTTGAATTGGAAGTTCATGATTCTTTACTACAACAAATATTTCGATTCAAATCACAATCATCTATTAACACTCATAAGCATCATGAGAGGGACTTATATGTATGAGACCTTCTTAGAGTAAGAATTGCTACAAGTGAAGATTCCCTTGATGATATGCCCTGTTCCTACCGCGATGGCCTTGGCTACACCATTTTTGTAGTCTTCAGCCTTCGGTGCAAACTTTTTCCAATCAATTTCATTGTTGTTCTTACCTGAAGTACTTGAAGATTTCTCCCCCATGATATCTCCAAGAAACTCAGGGTTTTCCATGATTTCTCCGTCTTCCCCTAAGAAACTCAAGGCTAGCTCCAACAGTTCGGATTTATCGACGATTTGGACTCCGTAATCGGGATTCTCCAACAAAACTTCTTCGTTCACCGCTTGGGCAGATTGGTTTTCTTGGGTTGATGTGGACATTGTGTCTTCTTTCTTAGTACAGTAGTACTTTTAAGTTTGGTTTATATGTGAGGCTCGTTCCTATATAATGTTGGATGATCGAAGGTAATGACGTAAACACTTACCATTTGATCATATTAATAACCAACAAAAATGTAAGACCATAAAATATGATCATATAGCTTGGTAGTGAAGAATAAGTAAAATTTTCTAGTTGTATAACTAGCAAGTTGTTTCAACAGAAGATGAGAGAATACCTTTTCTTAATATATGATTTCATCTATAGAAACAACTTCTAAATTTGACCATACGTGTTATGTTTTCCAAGACTTCATCAAGTTGCTTGTTTAACTGGTTTTTGTAGAGTTTACATTGGTGTTTTGTGATATCATTCTCCTAAGGTATGTTATACATAATCCCAAGTGTGTTATTCTTCTCTGATGAATTATATTCCCCCAAAATTGAGTTTTATATGTTTTGTTTCAATAGTTGACAAATAGAATTAGTTCTACGCAATCAAATCGTTCATATTATTTCCATCGACATTAACAGATTGAAATGTAATTAGGAAGAGGGCGTCAAATAAAAACTAATTGTTTTAATTTGACCAGTTTTTCATATTGTACTTATACCAAATCGGACTACTTGTGTAATTGGTTACACTAGTTTTGACATGTAATAAGTTGTATTAGTTTTCCTATAAAATATTAAAAAAATGTATTTGAACAAAGGTTAAATAAATATTGTCATCATCTCGAGAAGACATAATCAATACAGTCATTGTCATAAAACTTAACATACTTTGTAGAGCTTATGACATTTTGAGTAGCTCATTGATACATTACAAACTATAGCTGATGAGTCCACATTATGTAGAGAATCTAAATATAAAAACTGAGCTTGTTTTTGGGGGTTTCCATCGATCATACATTGATAAACGTAACTGAAACTATAACCCACTATATATCACTTTCTTGGAGCATTTTTGACGATTCCTGATGTAAGAGAAGATGAAGGATAGAAAGTCTTACGGATCTTGAGAACATTCCAGGCAGTTCCAGCTGCGTGGCCCGCTGTTGCTAGAACATCTCCGGTGGCCTCCCCTGCGTTATCTCCAAACCTGTTTTGCCAAACATGTTATTATTAATTTATTATCACCTTAAAACTCTTAAAAATGTGTATCATCACTAATGACTTCTCAATGGACACATGTTAGATTTGAGGATTATAAGGTGAAAATGTTACCTCTCACTGACCATTCTGGTAGCAGCCCTGGATGTTGCAGATAGAGTTTGTCTCTCTGCAGCTTCAGTTGCATCTAGTATTTTATCTATTGGATCAAACCAAACATTACACCTCATTAAAGTTTTTTTTTTCACACCCATAACTTTTATTTGCTCTAGTTTTTGACCACAAAAAAAGATTTTACATAGTTATATATCATAACTTACTAAGGGCATCAAGTGAAGCTAAGAGGACCTCCCCTGGAACCATCGAAAAGAAGGCCATCCCTGGTTTCGACTTCATCATAGGGACCATCACAGAGCCGCTCACAACTCCCGCACCATTCAACATCGTCTTGCTCAGATTCTCAGTCGCCTTTGACAGCTTCCTCACTCTATATACATGTTACATCCATCCAACACAGCAGCCAAGATATTAAACGAATCAAAAACCACAATTTATGTCTTTGTTCTTTGTTTGCGTTTACATTTGAGTGTATATACTTCCATTGTGAAAATTTCTTACGTAACAAAAAATATACAATGTTATAAAACTATTGAGTGAGTACCGTTGAAGGTGTGTGTTGATCCCATTTTTCTTCTCATTACCACTGGAGTTTCCATTGTTGTAACTTCCATTTCTCTGGCTCTCCTCAGCCTTTGTAATCATTATGTCGCCTCCCTTGTGAACCTGTTCTATCATAAAACTCATGATCATCTCTCACTATATATACATCAAGAGAGCTTCGAATATATCATGAGGGTGTGATTTAAACCTGGTTAGAGTAAGCATTACTGAGACTAAAGATTCCTCTAATGATATGTCCTGTTCCTCCAGCAATAGCCTTAGCAACAACGTTGTTGTAATCTTCAATCCTCGGCGCAAACTCTTGCCAGTCGATTCCATTGTTAACCTTACTCGAAGCCGTAGACGAGAAACAAGAATTCTCACTCAAGAATTGGTCAAGCAACTTCAGACTGTTCACGAGGGCTACGTCTCTGTCATCGCCAGAGAAAGTGACCCCGTAGCTAAGTGGATCACCGTCTTTAACCGGGAGAGTGAAGAGGTAATCACGGGCGTCAAGTTTTACCACTGGCTCATCTCTAATCACTGGCCACTGAAGGTCATGTCCGATTCTCACGATCATAGCTAGAGTTACACCGTTGTCTGAGACCTTAACGAGCTTGAAATCACCAGAGGCAAGCTCCACCGCCTCGGATTCGCCTATGAGATGGACTCTACATCTAGGAATCTGCAACAGAACTTCTTCAGCTCTCATGGTTTGAGGTTGATGAGAGGGGTTTTGTCGTGTTATCTTGTCATGTTCATTGTTTCTTGTTCTTGAAGCCTTTGATGGTCCGAAACATCCCATTTTCTTGTCTGCTTGTTTTTTTCTTCTTGAAAGTGAATGCTCTCTAAGAGGTTTTGTAATCTTGAAACAGAGGATGAGATTATTAAAAAAAGCCTTTTGTTGGAATATTTTTTAACTTTAACTCATATATTCTTTTCAGAGTGAATAAATTCTTGCTTCCACAGTTTTCCTCACTTCCGATGGAAATGGGAACAAAACTTTACGACGTTACACACATCTACAAGTACGAATATGCGTACACGTAGACACATCTACATTACACGTGTACTTTAATGCATGTTCTATGTGATTGGAACCTACTTACGTAAGCAGTCTTATGTACTGCTCGTGAAAAGAATTAGAAGTCGGTTGTTCTGTGAAAGAACTTGGATACATGACAATGACCAGTGTGAACTTAAGCATGGTGGTCCTGAATATAGAAGGCGACTTTAGTAAATTGACAACTTTGTTCTTTTCGTAAATGTTATCCAAATGTGATTTCATGTCCTTTAATTGGACACTGGAAAGGAGAGTTTAAACCAATAGACACTAAAGGTAAAAGAAGCAGAATATGAAACACATAAATTTGAATTGGAATCTGATTCTACAATTGCCATGCCAGTCATTAACGAATAATATCCAATACAGATCTTCGAATTAGTTAAGCTGACTCAAAAGTTTCACTAGCTTCACATTTTCTATCAATAATGGTATCAATAATGTGCTTTTAGGCCATAAAACTTCTTGTAGTCTAGTGGTCATAGATATGGTTTCGCATAAAACTGATCATGATTAGGAGGAAGAGGAAATAGAGAGATTATATATATATATATAGAGAGAGAGAGAATGTTGAGAAGGCGTAAGCTTAAACAATGACAAGTCTAACTAAGATCATCTATATATTACACAGATTTAACAATTTCCATTTACTCCAATAATCTAGCGTCACTTGATATCGCTGAATCTATCTTAGTACCTGAAGGGTCTATGATTTCAAAAGAATTCGGGATTTGTTCTTGTGTAGAGAGACTGACTAGCTTGAGCTCCTCATTAAGTAAGCTACCACGCATCCTAAAATCCCACCTGCTGCAACCTGTATTTCAATCTCATAACTTAGCAATAGAATGTAACATCCTATGGTTAATACATGGCGAATACGGTGACTTTAGTTCTATATGTTTCAGCTTTATGAAATCTAGATCTAATTCTAACATGGTTATGACACAGTCATTGGACTTAAAAATGTTTAATGATTGGAATGATAAAAAGAATTGACTGGTGGGTATAGAAAACCTGGATAGGAGTGTGGCCAAGCAGTTCACGCAATGGTCTAACTGTTGATAATGGATGCTCCGGAGGAAACTCACAAACAATTTGATTCAGCAGCTGAAATTTCCAATCAAGTGAAAAAGGCTTGCGGTTTCAGAAAGCATGGAACAATAAAAGAAGATGAAAACAGATGAGATTAATAACTTTTCTATAGCTTTACCTCGGCTTGACGACCAGCATGAAGCCTGACACCAGAGGCATCATACATAACCTGCAGCCCAATTCAGAAATATACAAAAGATTGGTCTTACTATGAAACCAAATAGGCTATTCACAATGAAAGCAAAAATCTCTTTTCTACACTAAACAAAGCAAGGCATTTGTAAGACAAATTGTGAAGTGGAAAAGAAGATGAGAAGAACACTCACAACGCAAGCCAAGACAACTGCAATAGCAAAAGCTGGTGCTCCAGCTCCTTCTTCAAAGCCAATGGCAACAGCTAAGGCAGTGACAGTAGCAGAATGAGAAGAAGGCATTCCACCAGAACTAATCATACGTTTAGAGTCCCACCTCTTTTCTTTGTACCTGAACATCTAACATACATCACGAAACAACTGAGAATTCCACTTCTTTCAATCTTAACTACAACAGATCTATAGCTACACAAATGCCAACATTCAACTTCTGAGACCTAATCATGAGCAAAAATTTGCAAATCCTAATTAATCCATCGAAAATCGAAACCCTAACAGTAAGAAATTTGTTCAATCACAGATCTTAAGCAGAGATCAAACTAATCTGAGAAAACGAAAGATTTGAACAGACCAATTAGTGAAGACTTTGAGGAACTGAGCAAGAGCGAAGGCAAGAAAAGCGGAGAAGATTGGGAGATTGTGAGGAAACAGATTATGCGACGGAGGAGATCCGTACAACGCCCTATTGCCGCCACCTAACGAACCAACGTCCGCCGCTGTCATCACCTCGTCCATAGGCGATATACAACCGCGAAAAAATCCCGATCTCTTCTTCTTCTTCGATCAAAATCAGACACTGCGAGGATCAATGTCAACGTAAAAAGGTAAAGAGATTCAGGAGAAGAGAGTATTGAATTGTTTTCGATAAGCTTTTAGGCTTTTTGTGTTGGTTCCGTATTTGGGAAGGATCAATTATTGTGTTAAAAGGAAATCAATTTTACCTTTTTAATTTTTTTGCACTTTTGTTTTTCAATATTGCTGAATGTTGACTAATAACTTATTTGATTTGTTTTAGATAAATTTGATGACCTCTATTTGATATTGTTTTTTTTTTGTATATATATGATATAGCAAAAACCAAAGTAAACTTTGGAAAACTTCTTTCTATTAATAAGAAGAAACGTTCGTAAAAAATCATAAAAATCTCATCACCACTTTTCACTAAGTATTAGTATTACTAAGTAAAGGTTTCAGCAGAGCCGCTATTAAACCTCCTTGAGCCACGTTTAGTCGCCACTAAATCCGGCGTCTTATCGGGCGCTGGCTCCTCCACAACCATCTCATTAGCTAGATTATCTGCAGCTTTAAACACCGGATGTGCATACGCGTTTTGAAGAAACGTTTTCAAGTTTAAATTCGGTTCTCTCATGCGTTCCAACGTATCTTTAACCATTGCATCCTGAAAACAAGAAGAAACTCACTAAGAAGACCAAAAACACAAGAAGACTCATTTCTTGGTAAGAGTAGAAAACCTGTAAAGGGTATGTGACAAATATAGGTTGGTAACGTCCTTGACAGAATTTGTGGAATCCAATGGTTAACACAGGAAGTATGAAAAGCAATGGAGTCGAACGAGCAGCTTTTTTCGTGCTAAGCAATCCCATCAAAAGAAGCTGAGATACGATCAGTGCAATCACTACACGTCTATGAACATCTGGCCAGAACGCTGCAGCACTCTCATACTCTTGGTTATACACATTTATAATCTGCAACAAAAAGAACTTAGTTTCTTAAGCATATAATAGAATATAGAAAGAAGCAGAGGATTCTGTGATTTGGGTTTTAAACCTGATGACGGTAAACCACGTAAGCTAAGGCGAAGAAGACGAGGATAAAAGGAAGGAGAATGGGGCTAACAGCGGCGTAAACTAGACCAAGAATGAAGTAGAGTTGTATCTGAGGTTCACCAGTATTGAAACCTATGGTTCCAGGATCCATTGCTTCTTCTCTGTCCTTCTCTGTTTTCACAAGGAAGAAGTTCTTGAGATGATATATTATCAATGGCTTTAACCTCAGTATCTCTCCAGCAACACCAGCCCATCCGTCTACCATTATGTAGGTGATAAAGAAAGTGGCTTTCATTGGTATCGAGACACCAATTGTCTTCGGTATTTCGGTTGCAGATTGGTTTAGGAAGCTGTCAAGTTGTTGAAGCGCAGTTCCCGCGATTATGCTACAGAGGAAAACGTTGATGAACTGGAACATGTAGTATCTGCTTGCACACCTTCTTTCTAGTGAAGATTTGCTTATGAAGCCTTCGAACTTCGACATTAGCATTAGTATACTTGGGAGGACAATGAGGAATATCTTCAATGCGATACCCGGAAGAAAACCTTGGATAAATGACTTTACAGTTTTCCTGTCCACATACACAAAGATTTCAGAGAAACATCATCACAAGTTAAGGAACAGAGAATTAAGGTTGAGAGATTATACACTTCGATAAGCGGTTTCAAGAACGGAACAGCCTTTTCGATGCCTTCGATATTGGCGAGTGTCTGTACGAAAGCTATAGGGATCATGAAGAAGAAAGTGAGGAAGAAGAAAGCTACAGCTATTACTAGTCTCCGGATTGTGAGCTGAACATATGGTAATGCTAGATTGTCCCAGTATATGTCTCGCGGCTCTGGAGCCCACTCGGTTAGCCACTCTGTCGGGTTTCGAGACTGTTGAGTTTGAGAGCAAACAACAGCGCCCCAACGCTTTTTGAAGGATACAAAAGCTGCAGGTACGAGTGATTTTGTGCTGCTCATTACTGTCTCTTTCTCTTCACTTATCTGAAACCATCAAAGTAAAGAAACAACAAGATGATCAAAAACAAGTTTAGTAGCACAAGATTATATGTAAGATTGAACTGATGCATTTACTTTTCTCGTTAGACCCTCGATTTTTTCTATGTAGTGATCAATTGCATCAACTTCTTCACCCCAACAGCCAAGGAAACCAATCTGCTCAGGTAAATAGAAGATTATCAAGATTCAACTAAAGAGAAGATCAAGAAAGCAATGTGGTTGCATACATTTGTCTTACCTTTATTAAAGGCCTTTTAGATGGATTCCTAGAGTGTTTGTTTTGATAGTAATCAAGCCAATTCTGCAATTTCATCCTCTTCTGTACCAGTTCCGACAGCTTGTTTGCGTTGTAGACCGCCTGTTTTGTTAAACGAGAAGATGAATACACCGAAAACATGGAACATCCTAAGTTAGACAACCAAAGTTGTAGTACCTGGTAAGTGAGGTAGTAGTCTGGATGGTTGACCTTAAAGAAATGCTCAACGAGCTCACTTACTGATTCATCAGGATCTGGAGGAATGTTCCTTACAAGAACCTACATTCATCAAAAAATAGAATCACATACCACATTTCCTCTTCAGAAAACTCAAAAAGTAAGTGGACCAAGAGATTTAAAATGTCTGCATACAGTAAACTGGTCAGGTCTCCTATGCTCAGAAGCAAGAAACTGTAGCCTCATGGAAGCAATATGCTTGTACTCTCGTTGTAGGACAAAGCAAGTCCAAAAGGTAATAACATAAGCCATACACAAATGCACCCAAAACCTGTTTACATATACTAGTCAGAATATTCCTCATCACTAGAATCAACTAAAGCCACAAATATTAAAGAAGTTTCTTAACCTGGATGATCCAGTTGGTATATTCGATATAGAGAGTTTATCAATATCACTAAAAGTTAGATTCTTTAACTGATCCAACGTCGAGTTAGTCCAATTAACCGGTACCATTACAGTGAAAGCAATACATGCTATAGGAAAAAAGATCTTCAACCTACAAATTAAACCAAAGATATCACAAACTTGTTTAAAACATTCAAGAAAGAAGAAAGGATATACAAATATACATACCCGAGTAAGTAAATCCTGAGATAGACAACAGAATCCAAACCAGCATGATCAATAAGTTCAGGCTCAGGCATTCTCAAAGCTTGAGGCATCCAATTCAAGAATCTGATGTAAGATCGAAAATCCAAATTGACAAACTTGCTAGCAAAGCCACCTGTTTTTATAGGACTACTTCTTAAACCCTTGAGATACCATTTAGGGAAATAGACTCTGTCGTTAACTGGTTGAAGTCTAAGTATCGCAAAGGCAATGAAGAAAGCAAATGCGGTTAGAATATTGATCGTTGCTGCGACTCCGATATCGGTTAGTGTCGCCATGATTTAGAGAGAAACACACAATGTTCCTGAAACAAACGAAAAAAATTAGGGTTCCTTGCAATCCAAGGACTTCCAAATTGCCAATATTTTTAGCTAGTTTTTCTCCATAAATTTCTCGTTTCACCCAGAAATCGGAATTTTTGGATCCTAGTCATAGTCTTTTCAGATTCCGTCAAATCCATTAAACACTGAATCAACTCTACAAATGAGTGATTCTTCACATGAATGTGAAAGATAGAGATAAAGTTTAAGTTTTTACCTTTCTCAAGAGCTCAGCGATGAAACTCGTCTTGTTGTTTCTATCTGTGAAGTCAAACAACGTTGAGCAGAGAATGAAGGAGAGGAAGAAGAAGAAGAAGAAAGTATTAGGGATCAAAAGAAGAAGCAGAAACATTCATAAAAATGAGATTTTTAATTTGTGTGTTTGGGTTTATTTTGGAAATTGATCCAAAGATTCAACTGAAGTGAGATTTCTGCTGATTCATACGTTTTGGGTGTTACAAGTCCATTTAATTAATTAATTAACTAATTTAGCGAACCGAGGATTAAACGGTGAAGGACACCTGGCAAAAGAGATTAATTTGTGTTAAATAAAGTAATAGTGTTAATTAAGGAATTTGTATTTTAATTGAATGTTTTGTTGTTTAGGACATCGTCCGTTACTGGGTTCCTTTTCAGTTTCTTTAGAGAAGCAATAATGGTTTATTAGCCTTATAGGTCTCGCCGTATTAGCATGTTATTTATGTTCATATTATAACGGCTGTATTTTATATTGGTTTAACGTTTTCTAATGTATTTATTTATTCCCTGATTTGAAAGTTTAGAGGACACATTATGTTAAAAAAAAAGGTTTGAGATCTGACTTTTGGAATGAAAAAGTTTTGATTTAATATTAGTCAGTTTAAGGTAACTTTTTGTGTGTTTTAAATAATTATTCCGTTACAAATAATGGACAAACGAAAAAAAATCATAGATATATGTAGCCGTATCTGTATGTTGTTGACAGAAGAAAAAAACAAAAAATGAAATATATTGGTTTATGGTAAAAGAATATTCGATTACTCTATTTCTAATAAAGAAAATCTAGCTAGGTGAAATAAGAAACATACTTAGTGTTCTAAGCTGGAATATAGATTTTATGTATTGGGGAATCCATGTGACAAAATCATTCGAATTTCTTTGGTGTTATGGAAGACTTGTTCTAAGCTTCGTGAGAGTATCCATCACAAAAAGTTATATTTTTATGTTTTGATTTTTTTGTCGGCAAACTCGATTTCAAAAAATTTATTTATGAGAATTTTAATGCATTTCATTATTATCTTTGACGTGAGATGCTGATATCGGAGACGTTGAATAATTGACATATAGAGCGTTATAGAAAATCATATAAAAGTCAACTTGTGAGTTGTGACATGTAAAGTTCGTATAGACAGACAAAATATACGTGAGCATACCAAAAAACAATCATTTCTATATAACAACAGCAAACCGGAAAACGAGTCTACCGGCCGGACATAAGACTGACTAAATCTTCGTTTTGGAAGTTTCCAACATCCCAATTTCCGGTAGACGAAAAGAGAGTGGATAAAGCAACCACAATGTATCTCATACTCGGACGTAGCTGCGCATTCTCTTGTGTACATGCTTTCCCTAATTCCGCCATCTATACCACAACACATAAAACACCAAATTGGCTTACCCCGTTATTAAAATTAGCTATGTGCAATCCGGTATTCGGTTTGATTTTTCGACACTTTAAGCTAATCGAATAGCACATTGTTCAGTGAATACCGGTTTTTAAAAATCGCACTTTTAATCGGTTTTTCGGACCAAAAAACGGATTGGACACCCTCTTTTAGAATGATCAATGATGAATAGAATAGGGAACAAGAAGAGATATTACCTTGTATACCGAATCAAACGGGTAACTATCACCGAGCCTCGGGTCTATAATCTTGCGTAGTGCTTCTTCTTTGTCGGTTTCCTTGAATGATTCTTCGAACTGAATAATAAATAAACAAAGCATATTGTTAAGTGATCCACATACATGCCTTTAAATCAGAAAGACTAAATGTTACGAAGAAACAATAATACTAACCACACCAACAAGGCCTCTAAATTCACCAACGGCTTCTGTCATTTTGACAACCGCACCTTTCGCAGAAATCAATTCGTAAAGGACAACTCCAAATGCATATACATCTACTTTTGCAGACACTTCTCCATAAACAGTCCTGCATACATACATATATACACCATCACTATAGTGTAGTCTCTAAAGTAGTATATAAGTGTAAACGAGATCAAATTCTTTACTCTGGTGCCATGTAACCAAATGTACCCATTGCACCCCGAGTTGCTGAACCTCCAACTTCTGTCAGTTTTGTTAACCCGAAATCTGCTACCTGTAACACGTAAACGACTCAGAGCGGTGACAAAGGAAAAATCTAACCTTTTCAGTATTTTTCACTTTTGATTGACAAAAGAGAAATCGAGAATGTACCTTTGCTCGGAATTTCTGGTCTATCAAAATATTGGCAGATTTAATGTCCCTATGGACATAAACTGGAACCGTGTGCTCGTGGATATATTCTAAACCTCTAGCTGAGTCTAGTGCAATCTGCACTCTCTTAGTCCACGGTAATGGTTCTCGTCCTAGTTTCACATAAACTCTTTTAGTTTACAACTTTCTCGAAAAATGATTCACTTTTGGAGGTCTTTATATTGCGTACCTGACCCATGTAAATGTTGTCCAAGGTTACCATTCTCAACATATTCATACACCAAGAAAAGTGATCCCTCAACACAATATCCAATCAGGCGAACCTGCAAGAAAAAACAAATTCGTTAAAATTTGGCTAAGACTTGATCTTCATCTGATCTCAGATATTATCTTGAGAGAACACAAAAGGGGTTTACCAGGTTGACATGATGTACACGCGTTAAGACTTTTAGTTCCGCCAAGAACTGTTTCGATGCCTCCATGTCCATCTTCTTAATCGCAGCTTTCTATACAAGAACCGAATAATTTAAATGTTCCATGTGTAGTAGCTTCAAACAAAAAGATATAAAAAGATATCTGCTTACTTCTCCTCTCAGCTCTGCATAGTAAACAGCCCCAAAACCACCTTGCCCAATCTTAAAAGACAAATTGAAATTATCAGTAGCCTTTGCTAGTTCCTCCAACGAAAACTCAACAGATTTGTCCACGCTTATGGCAGCAATGCCAGGAGACACTCCGGCACCACCCAAACCTCCACTTTGGAGACTAGTAGAAGAAGCTAAAAGCAGATTTCATATAAACATAATAAGCAACTCCCAGCTAACAAAAGAGACAAAAACTGCTTGTATATGATCATCACGAAATTACCATGATCAGCCTTAGTAGACAACGGAATAGAAGAAGAAAACGAATCACCCTTCGACTTATTCTTCCGGTAAGCATAATATACGATAAACAAGATCAACAACAAAGCCACAATCACTCCTATAACTATACCAGCAATAACTCCAGCACCAACACCATCTGCTAATACAAAAAAATATCAAAAACATACTCTTCCATGTCTCCTCTTGCTTCGTGCATAATCATCAAAAGCTCAAAAATGGAGAAAAGAACCAACCTTGTTTACTACAAAAAACATAAGAGAAGTAGAAATACATCAGTAAATAGATATCAAAATGAACAAAGATACAATCTTAACAACAACAAAAACAACCTTGATTTGAATGGTGGAAATGCACCATTTGGATCTGCAAAAAACACAGGAACATGTACATAAACTTCAACAATCATTACTACATTTATAACAATTTGTGTCACAAATCATCAAAGATCAATCTTTGTACCTCTTCCAGGCACATAAACGATTCCATTCCCGGAGTTAAAATTAACACCGGGATTATATCTCTGCAGAATATCCGCCGATACACCGGAAGATCTCGCAATAGAACTGAGACTGTCTTCAGGACGAAGCGGATACGTAACAAACAAACCAAAATCTTTCGAAACACTCTCATCACCACAAGAACAATTCACCAATACATTAAGCGTCGCAGAGAGAGGTATGTTAGTCGCCGGAAAAGGATTCCTCGCCTGTAACGACTCCATCGTCGTGAGATTCGCGTAATTACTAATCGCGACTCTTTCGTAAGTATCTTCCTGTCGAACACTGTAGCTGAAATTGTGCCCTAGGAAATCACCAGGTTGACATTCGCAAGGGAAAGGTACAAGAACCCTAGAGCCCATCTGGATTCTATCTTTGTCTTTAATGTTACTGTTGTACCTGAGGATTGGATCGAAATTGATTTGATCGTAAGGCGCGATTGAAGAATTGAGGTTTTGGTTGATGACGGAGAGTGTTGTTCCGTTCTCGAGATAGTACGAAGCTAGAGCTAAAGGACAGCTAGTCCTGCACTTAGATTCCACGGCGAAGAAGAATGAGAAGAGAAGAAGAATCGGAGCGATTAGAGAAATCTTTAGCTTCATTTTGAAGCTTCCTTAGATTCCCCAGAGGAAGGGTCTCTGTTTTTTTTGTTTCGTCGTTGCTCTGTGGGGAAGAAGATGGATTCAAAGACGAAAAAGGTTGACTTAATCAAACGTTGACTATTTTTTTCAACTAAAGAGAATGATGATTACTGATTAGTGTTTGTTAATTGTTGAGAAGTTTCTTAATTAATTAATAATACTAAGATCATTTAATGCAACTAGCAGCTGGAATTTGAAAGTCTTTGGTCAAAGACAAAAACTATGAAGACCGCCATTTCTGTTGAAGGAAGTAGATTTTACGTTCGAATTTTGTATGTTTTTTGTTAAAAATTTATTTTTTTGGATCAAAATATAAAGTTACTTTATAATCGAAAACAATAGAGACTATTTTTTTTTCTTATATAAAATATTTTTCAAAATTCTCACTAATAAGAAATGGGGGTAGATCTTTCACGTTGGTCTTTTAGAGTTGAATTGTTACCCTTCTTCATACATTAATCTGCTTTAACTCTGTGGCGTCGAAAGATACGGGAGAAAAGGGAAACAAACCATTGCCATAACACTATCAACCAAAAAAGGCTCTTTGACTTAGCACCACCTTCATCTTTCCCTTTGAATATTCCTTTGTACATTTCTTTCTGCTTTTGGTACAAGGCTTTCTCTTGCTCTGCAAGTGCTCGTAGCTCTCTTCTAATCGCCTTGTCGTCAGGAGCATACTTTTGTGCCTTTCGGAAATCATCACGTGCTGAGTCCATCTGTCCTAGCTCTGCCTTTGCTTTCCCTCTTCTGAACAGTGCTTTTGGGTTTTTCTCTTCTTCTGTCAACACCTGATAAGGTTTTGAGTTTGATTAGATTTCGAGAAACCGAGTATGAACTTTAATGATTTTCTTCAAATGAATGGTTTGATGAGTCTTACAATGTTGCAGTGACCAATTGCTTCATCGTATCGTTTTAGTTTGATGAGGCAAGCTGCTATGTTAAGATGGCATGGGTTTTTAACTGCTAAAGCCATATCCTGGTACTTCCCATACAGCTGAAACATAAAATCGTCCCCCATGTATGCTATGGCCTGAAACAGCAAAACCATGACTAATCAAAAGCCGAAAGAAGACACAAGAGCCTCGAGCAGACTCACTAAGTATGCCTGAAAACCTAAACTTTGACCGTAATTGTTGGAAAGAGAGATAGAGATAGAGAGAGATGCATAACCATTTCATACTGTTGCATGGCTTCCTCCAGTTTCTCCTCCTTAAAAAGAGAATTCCCATCCATTTTTCTTCTGTCTGCTGCACCAATCCTTTCCTCTACAGTCATATCACTGCGAGCTTTTCCCTGTTCAATACATCATCTAAGTCAGAGAGGTAAGCAAGGAGGTTGGGATAAAGCTTGGATGTGGAGTCGTCTTGGTAAGGAAACAAGATGATGGTATAGGAAATAACTTACCTCCTTTGTTTCATCAAACCCAATAACTTCCACCTCATATAACAAGTCTGCCATAGGTGGAACATTCGGAAAAGAAAAGTTTCCTTCTTTCCCATAAGCTAATTCCCAGCCAACATGCACAAGCGCACGTTCACCAGACTTCATGCTAGCAACACCGATGGCTAAACCGGCTAGTTCTTTTTTCTCTGTCTCACAGACAACATTTCACTCTTAGTGCACAATCTTTTTTATAAAAAAAATTGTATAGTGACGTTAAAATGGGCTAATCAGCATTGAAGCAAAAAAAATACAAAACTCAATCTTTTTTCCTCCCAAATATCCATCTCATTGGGTTCATATAATACACAAGCTAACTCATCAAATTTACCAATGACGATTCATCTAACGAAATGGAGGTGTAGAGTACATATTCGACAGCCACATACCTTTTCCAAGAACCAATTCAATAGGTTGCTGCTCATGCCATGTATCCTCAAATTTGTGCTGCGAGTTTTTGGTCCATGCCCTGTAGTGCACTATGGCCAATATGAAATTGGTCAGATAGAAAGATTCAAATAAACAGTAGCAATAGGCCAACAAGTGCAATCGAAAAATCAACATCCAATCAACAGAAAGCTAAAGGGTACTTACAAAAGCATGTAGAGTACTTGGATGGTTTGGAACCGTGACCTTCCTTTATAATCTGCTTACTGACTTTCTCATCCAAGACCTCAGCTTCACTATCAACTTTAGGAGGAACATTACCCTCTTGAGATGGCTCACTATGCACAACGGCACTTCCTTCAGTAACTATTTCGCTCTCTTGGTCTGGAGCCACAAAAGATGCATTAGTCAACCCCAATAGTCATTCTCAATTCTTAACAAACAGAAAAGGAGTTATCAAGTCTAACAAATTTGTTGTATACATGCTTTGTTCCAAGATTCACAATATGATTTAGAAAGAATAACGCAGTCAACATAATTTGATAGACATTTATCCTTTAACAAAGCATCCAATTGAATATGGGACAACAAAAAAACTCCAATCAAACATATTGAAGTCATATATATGTATTCAGAGAGATTAAATCTATGAAAATTTACTTACCATGTGTTTGAGTTTGATGCTCCAGAGATTCATCCATTATTTCCCAAATCAACCTGGGTCTGAATAAAAATGTGCAAGTGTCAATCCAAAAATTGAATCTTTAAGTGTTGAATTGATTAAACATCGACCAAATCAGACAAGTAAGATTCAATGACAAAAACCCAAAAGAACATAGTCGAAGTCAGCTACTTGAACCATTTCATTTCAAAACAAAATCAAGTCTCGTCGTCAATAATAGCAGAAAACGAAGAAAAAGTTTGTCAATTTAGAGAAGAGGAGAGTGAACTTACGAAGTATGAGAAGCTCAAGAGTAGTGTGACTCGTCGTCGTCGTCGAAGTCACTCACGAAGACTGGATCGACCGAGAGATAAATTTCAGATTTTGATTCTGAAAATATAAAGAGACCCTTCGACTTTTCAGTTTTCACTTCAGAGTCAGCCGTTAACTAACGAGAGTTTTAACGGCGTTTATTATAATTCAGTAAAATAATATCAAATATTCTCAATTTGACCCAAAAGATTATAATTTAAAAAAATAATTATACAGTCGTCTCTCAAGAACCATTTCTATAGTGACCACAAATATTTGTTACAAGTACATAGTAACCTACGAGAGCCTACTACGACCCTGTGGACTCAGAGCTGCTTGTAGTAAGATTGACTGAGGACACAAATCTTGGAACCAGTACTGCCTCGTTGGTTACAACGGTCTTTGAAGTAGCTAAATCTTCTAACCGTTGCCATGTCCTTTCCCGTTTCGCTTTAACCTCTGTTTTATTCACTTCTTCTACTTGGAATTTGGCTAAACACTCGTCGAAAAGAACTTGGTCAATCTCGCATAATACTTTCCTCACGTTTATAGTCAGACTTTGAACTGCTTGGTTCCAATGTCCACGCGTGTTTCTCTCAAGAGCTGGGAAGACTATAGGCATTATCACTTTATGGTTCTGAGTGATCAGGTTTCTTATGTGATCGTTGTTCCATAGAAACAATGCTCTTTCAGCAACCTGACAAACAAAAAGTACAACTTCATATATAGGTACAAGACTTTATCAAGAGAGATAGATATGAAGTTGTGATGATAGTCAAAGACTCGAACCTGGAAATGTGAACTGTTGAGGCATCGAGCAATTTGTCGGGATAATGGAACCATACAACGTTGAAACTCAGCGGCTTGAGTTGCTTCCAAGACTTCTTCTAACTCTCCAAGAAACATAACTTCCTTTGAGCTGTTAGTCACAGGCCAATATTTTAAAAGACCTCTAATAACGGTATCAGCGAGCTTGAAGTCCTTTTCTACAAACTGAACAATGCAATACGAAAGCTGTTGGTGATAGACTGATGAACATTTAGGCTTGTGGAGAGGAATCAAGGCTCGCAAAAGGAAGAGCTTGTGCTCTTCTTTTAAAGGCAAAGCAAAACCATTAATTATACTTCCAAGAATCTCTAGCAACTCCGCAATGCCATTATGCTTTTCAGTCTCGGATATGAATCTGTAGAAGATATTGTTTATCGCCTTTCTGATGTAAGGTCGATGCACCATGAACTTCCCGTACACCCGATGCAGAATAGTTTTTAGATATTCCCTCTCTCTTTGATCTTCAGAATCAAACAAGTCTAAGAGCTTCAAGACAAAAGAATGGTCAATATATCTCTTGGCAAGCTTTGCATCAGTCATGGGAGAAGCCACGAATCTGAGAAGAATCTCATACACAACTTGAACATGAGGCCAAGCTGGCTCCAAAGAAGGTTCTTCATCATCCATATCATGTATTTCAAGAATTTTACTCTCGTGATTCGCAGAAGGAAAAGTTCTAAACAGATTAACCGCTACCATCTTCGTTAACTCTTGCATCGAAACATCGTTAAACTTAAAACCAACTGATGCAACATAATCAACAAGCTCAAGCAATGTCTGCCTCTTAATCTCTTTCTCCTTAAGGTTCTTAGACGGATCACTAAAGTCAAAAACAACACAGCACATACTCAACTTCCCGATAAAGAGATTCGGTTTCTCCGATATAGGAACATCTCTAAAGCTAGGCAAAGCCTCATAAACCCCACCAGAAGACGGAAACGGTCCAGCTTGTACAACAGCATCTCCTCCCAATGGTTTCTTCCCTTGATTAGTATTCCTATTAGAGCTCATTGAGTTAGGAGCAAGAGTTCCATTAGCTACACGCGAACCCGAGGCTGATGATGATTTCGAAGATGTTGAAGAAGGTTTAGAGATACTAGTAGTACTCGAATTCGAAGCATAATAAGAATTATTAACACCTCCTTCACCATTGGAGTCATTCTGCAATGATTTGGAAGGCTTTCTAGGTAATTTCCCAAATATCTGTTTGATCATTTCTAACTATTGGCACAAACCCTTCACTACTATTACTCTCTATAAGAACCAAAGCTAAAAACCAGCTGTGAGTATGTCAAAAAGTCCCGAACTTTATTGTCTAAACAAAACCAGATTTGCCTCTGAATCAAACCCTGAACCCAAAATTACATAACAGAATCAGATCAAGCAAAACAAAATCTAACAAACGAAATAAAAGGAGAAGGGCTTACATTTTTGAGCAGAATTAACCCCGAGAGAGAGGAAATCAGAAGAAAACCCTAAGAAAGTTACAAACTTTAGGCAAGAGGGATCTAGCTGATAAACCCAGGAAAGACAAAAGACCGCTCCTTTCTCGCCCAAATTGAAATCGAGCGAGAGAGAGGAGAAGAAAAGAGAGAAAAAAAAAAGACAACGAAATCCAAAAGAAATATGTAAGAAAGAGAGAACAAAAGAAAAAAAACAAATGTTGAGATTATAAGGTTGTAATGAACAAGAATAGAAGAAAGTAATCGTTTTCTTCTCTCCTTATCCTTCTTTCTCTCTATCTGGATATTTACTGTAAATCTAAATCCATTTAAACACTTAATCGTTTTGCTCTGAATCGAATAACAAACCTGGAACATCCAGATATTTTCTAAAAAAATTTATTGTTTTTTTTTATAAACATCACAGAGACACACACACATAGGTGGAAAGAACAGAAGGAAAAATCAATAAACATGGACACGCACGGTTTGACAGAATGGCAGGTGAGTCAAAAAAGTCAAAACAACCCTGAAAAGTAAACGTTTTACATGGTCGTCAAATAGTAAGTCGTCAATTTTCGTTTAATTCACCAATCCCATTTCATTATGACGCCATCAACGTCCTAATTTGATCAATTAACTTCTATAGTTAAGGAGAGAAACTTGTGTGAGAATAAAAAGTATAAAACTCAACAAGTACGTAAACTGTACTTTTTTCATGATCAAAGACGACTACACAGCGTTTGACCAATAATAATTTCGCTAGTCAAACATAAGACTAGCGAAAAGTCAATAAAAAGTTTATGATGCTATTTTGTAACCATAGAATTGGTCTCTAATGTGCTTAGAAAAGAGCTAGAATTTTTGGACGAGGACAGAGTTGGCGATGCCAGCCTTCTCGATGGTTTGGTCAAAGTCCGACAGTGGTGTAGGAGGAGACCCCATGATGAGTAATTGGTAGTCTTTGGAGCCATCTGGTCTAGACGTGTCTATGAAGCATCGAATGTCTCTAATGGTGTGGTGAGTATTGAACTGGGTGACAATGCGTGTGCTGTCTGCTAATATAAGCTGGATCGAGGTTGTTGGCGCTGCAGGATCCACCACTAATGAGCTCATGGATGGTGGTTGTGTAGTCGTCAATGGTGGCTCAGTAGAGGTAGACTCTGATCCGGCTAGAGTTTGTAACTCCTGTTGTTAAAAATATTAGCTCATTTTAATCAGAGAAGAGAAAAAGATTAGAGAGAGAGGGAAGGAGATCAGTATACACTGAAATTTTCTTCACACTTGATGAGTTTGACTTGAACACGAAGTGGATCGAGTAGTCGTGGGGACTCCAAACTTGTTATCCTCTGGCATATACTTGGAACATTATGTTATCCAAGTGAAACAAGTACAGAGAAAGACCCATAATTGAAAATGACAAGAAGATATTGATATTAGTAACCTCGAGAAAAGCTGCATTTTCTGGATCATCCAAACTCTTAAACGGATCATCATCGACAGTGAAACCGTTCCTCCAAATAGTTACAGTGTACGTGACTACTTCATATGGCTGGTCTTCTTGCTGTTGTTCTTGAAGCTCAGCTGAATCAGTTTCTCCAGACAATACCTTTGATGATTGCTCAGATCTTTCTATAGCTGACTCCTTAGCTCTGTCGAAAAGCGTATCTACATCTTTAGCTTTCGCACAAGCATCCCATTAAAGCTACAACATACATTCAAAAACCTTCTTCTACAAGACTTGCAAAAACCATCAACATCTTTATCCTATACACAAGATCCTTGCAGTATCATGGATTCTTGAACAGCACATTTCTTCAGAGTTTTGAGAAATTAACGATTCATCTCCTTCAGAAAAGCACATTGTCATATAACCTCATTGCTAAAGCTGGTGGTGGCTTAGTTGAGGCAGAGTCTGATCCGGCTTGTGATTCCTGTTGTTAAGATATAAGAATAAGGGCTTTCACTTTACCGGCTTATTTGAATCAGAGAAGAGAGAAGGAGACAAATATACAGTGTAGTTTTCTTCTTCACGGCTAATGATTTTGACTTGAACACGGACTTGACCGAGTTCACGTGGGGACTCCATACTTGATATGATCTGGCATTGTCATGGAACATAATGTTATCTAAAGTAATACAGAGAAAGACCAATACCCTTGTAAGTTGTAACTATACTATGTTGTATGTAACACAACTTGAAAATGGCAAGAAGGTATTGAATTAGTAACCTCAAGAAAGGTTGCATTTTCCGGGTCATCCAACGTCTTTAACGAGCTATCATCGACAGTGAAACCGTTGCTCCAGCTTGTTACAGTGTGCGTAAACACTTTTTGAGGCTCTTCTTCAAGCTCAGATGAAACAGTTTCTTCAGACATTGATCTTGATGATTGCTCAGGTCTTTCTATAGCTCTGTCAAAAATTGCAACAACATATCTGAGGATCTTGCACAAATAATCACTAAAGCTAGCACAAACATTCAAAATATTGCAGAACTGAGACCTTAAGGACTTGCAAAAACCATCACAATCCTGTAATACACAAGATCCTTGAACAGCACAATTTGGACTAACCTATTCTCTTCTCCGCCGTAGTGCTCCACCGCTTCATCGGAATCGCTTCCAGTTCCGCCGGAGAAATCATCGATACGGACATTCCCAGCGCCTTGACGGCGTTTATTCTGCCTAGAAAATGGATTAGCTGCTGCACGTTTTAACGACGGCCACGGTGGTCGTAACTGTAACCGCGACGGAGAGTAACCGGAAGAGCCATCAAACGTAGAAAAAGATGAAGTAGGGATTTTGATTCGTAGATTTGGAAACGAACTTGGATTACGCCGGAGAAGTTCGTCGTTAGGGTTTGGAACATTTGGCTTGGCGGCGTCGGCGGAGACTTCGTTCTTAGTAAAGGTGGAAACAGCAGCATTGAGATTCCATTGATGAGTTTCAAGAAAAGATATAGCTACTTCTCTCGAACAAGATGTTTCTCCGTCGTCTCCGGCGAGTTAACGTCCATCGCAAGATTACGTTTCTTCTCCGATCTTCTTCTCTAAAACCTCTGTTTTATAACTTCAGTATCGACTAAAGAGAACAAAACGCGTCGTTTTGTAGAGTTCTTGAAAGAGCAGGAGAAAAAACTATAGTAACTAAATTTTTAAAAATCTTACAAAAAAAAATACAATCCAAACCATATAGTAATCTTTCTATTTCATACACACAATATACTAAAAATACAAAGACAAAATGAAATCTTCAAAGCAAATAACAAAACCAGAGGTTTTTTTTCTTCTTCTAAATCTGGTTTCAAGGAATGTCCTTAAGCTCAAATTCAGAGCTCTCTTTCTTCGTCACTTCCTTCTCCACTGAATCATCATCAGTCACAACAACAGTAATCACATCAGCTTTATACTGATGTTTCATGGCAAACACAATAAAAATCAAGAAGTTCAATGCTCCCAAGACAACAAGTAACCAGTAGAAGTAGTTCAATCTCGCTTTGTTAAGGTTACTTCTAAGCCAGCTTTTGTCTGTAACCCTATCAACAAGCGAAACAAGCAAGCTACTCACGAAGAATCCCATCGATATCGTGCTTAGAAACAATCCGGTGCTCATCGATTTCATCCTCTCTGGTGCTTCTCTTATAAAGAACTCAAGCTGTCCAACGTAAGCAAAGGCCTCACCCGCACCGACTAAGAAATATTGTGGAACCAACCAAAACGCGCTTATTTTCTTATCGTTGTTAACCGCTGCCTCGCGTCTAGCGTTCTCTATAACCGCGGCTACAGCCATTGCAGCCATTGAGAATACTAGCCCTACTCCGATTCTCTGTAGGCTTGTGATTCCTTGAGGCTTTTTTGTGAGCCTTCTTGTTAAAGGAACAAAGACTCTCTCGTTAAGGGAAGTGAAGAGGAGAATTGTGAGTATGAGGAAAGCAGAGTAAGAGCCTGCAGGAACAGTGAAAGATCCGAGTTTTCGGTCCATAAACGTCGCTTGTTCGACCGTGAAAGTCGTCATTTGGGAGTAAATCGTCCAGAAAAGAATGTTCGTTGCCCAAATCGGTACCAATTTCATCACGAGTTTCACTTCTTCGACTTGTGTAACAGTCGAAACGATCCACGGATCCTTCTCTTCGAAGTCCTTCGAGCTAGGAGAGCTCTCGTTCTTGGAAATTGCGGCTTTGTCTAAACACTTAAGCATCTCTGTGTGTGGAACCGTGGTGTTGTCATAACCGTTCAAAAGACTTGGATGCGCAGGGTAACTCTCCTTTCTTTTCTTCCAAGCCAAGAAACCAACCCTCCATATTGTTGTAAAAGGGCTTCCTTTAGGTTTCTTGAAACGGTACCGTTTCGTTCCGCAGAGTAAAACAATGGCTGCAACCACCATAGTCGCGGCAGAGATCCCGTAACCCCAGCCTCTCCCGACGTTGTCCTGAACGTAAACAAGAGCAATCACGGCGAAGAGAGAGCCGACGCTGATGGAGAAATAGAATCTGTTGAAGAAGAAAATCATCTGTTTCTCTTCTTTAGGATCACTAGTATCGAACTGGTCAGACCCAAAACCAGAGACGTTGGATTTGATTCCTCCTCCGCCTAGAGCTATGGTATAGAGAGCAACATAGAGAAGAGCCAACTGGTGTCCGTTTGCTTCTATGCACTGATGATGAAGTCTCCTGAAATCGTCACATATTGGTGGTCTCATGCTTGAGATAGTTGTAGCCACCGTCAAAAGCAACACTCCCTGTTTTCACAGAAACAAGGAATTAGAGCTAGAAAGTCTCAAGCCAATCGAGCTACAAGTACGTGGTTTAAGAGCTTACCAGAGCTGTGACAGAAGCTGAGATTGCAACCATCTTGTAGCGACCGAGTTTAGCGTCAGCCAAAAAACCACCGAGAAGCCCTAGAAGGTTAAGAGTTCCCATGAAGTTGGTGACTATGGTCGCTGATTTAGCTGATGAGATGTGTAAATCTCCAACAAGGTACGTCACTAGATTCATTGATATGCCCATCACGCATATTCTCTCTGATAGCTCGCTCCCTTCACATTAAGAAGATACAGAGGAGTGTTAGAAACAGAGGAGTCACTCTTTTTTCACATTAAGAATTAAGACTTTACCTAAAATTAAACCGGCGCCTAACCATCCACCGGTTTTAGACTTATCTGGTGGGTTTCCTCTGTAATCATAGGCTTCTTCAGAGCCATCTTTGGCTCCATGAGATGATGACACATGAACCTTTAGAGACAAGCAAAACCATTAAGAACATAAGAAACAGAGGAAACAAAAAAAAAACAGAGAGAAAAAACTTTTTAACTCACCATTTTCTTATTTGAGCAGTTAGACTCTGAGAGAAGAAAGCAGAGAAGCGTGAGTTATAAGGAGAAGTTTAAGATGGTAGTGGAGGTTATAGCGATAAGGGTTTTGACACTTTTATTAGACCTTTGATTTTATCTAACTCCAACAAAACAAAAGAAGAAATGAGAGGAGATACGATTCAAATGGGCATGTGAAGAGAGATGGGGATTGATTGATATATGATGGGTCTTTATATAAAATGTGGCTTTGCTTTTTGTGTGGTTGTTTCAGCGATATATGATCAGATAGATCTAAACAAACATTGAGACAACAGTGTGATTTCATTATCTTATGACAAAGACATTTGTTTATTTCATGTGGTTGCAAGGTTTTCTGCTTCTTTGTAATTCCCCATGTCCATTACTCTCTTTTGTCTCTTTATACCATTTTGTTTGTGGTTGCAATGAGTTTTTTTTTAGCTTCTTTGTATTTTTCCCACGTCCTCTTCTCCTTCAACAAATCTCTTACCATCCATACTATAGAATTGTTTTTTATTGTTAAGATTTTACATTAATTGGAGACATATCAAAAATCTTTGTCTTTATATCATGTGTGCCAGATTGTGGTTGTTTATTGATCTACCACGTGGACAGTTTTTACTGAGTTATACACACAAGGTTCAAGATTAATCTGAACTCTCACTGGTACAAATATGCATGGTCTCTAATATTTTGGGATGACTTGTTAAGCATTAAAGTTAGTGCTTTCACTTCAATATCACATGGTTCATATTAATGTTCAATCATTAGTGTGAGTGTTGTTCTTTAATGAGTATTTCGTTTCATTAGAAATGTTTTGGTGGATCAAAAAATCATGAACCAATTTGTACTTGATTAAGAAAATTATGACTATATATATATATCACCAAGAGTATGTTTAAATCAGACTGGTTTTTGTTCACAACATCCCTAGGACATACACTTAGTAATTTAGTATACCAAAATGTTGAATCATTTGGAACTAGGTTTAATGGATTATTTTTAGCTAAAAGGATTTGTTAGATCCACAAGAAGCTAGTCTATAACTTTTAAGAAAGATACAAGATTTCAGGTGTCACATAGGAAATTACGAATTGCGTATTCAACCAGAGATGTGTAAAGCAAAAAAAAAACATATTATTTCCGTTATAAGTAATATTCGAAAGTGACTGTAATCAAGGTGAATATGACATGTAAAAAAATCCATGAAATGGAGGAAGATATTTACTTAGAGAGATCCACTGATTAAAAAGCTGTACATGTTAATGAATTGATCCCTCTACTTGAAATGATGTTAGCAATATAAGTCAAGAAAGCAGCAAATACATTAAAGTTAAAGTTCATTATAGAATTTTTCCTCCAATGGTTAAGGTAAAGTTGAGGTTTAAGGTTCCCCGACCACTACAAGTTGCAATCTTTCTTTGTGGACGTCATGATTATAGTTTCACCATTATACTGGGATTCTCTATTCATGAACGTTAGCATCGGCCCTACTATATAATTAATGTATCCACGTCAATACTAATTGTTATAAGTTAAAATCATATTAAAATAGGACATTTGTTTCTATAGTTTTCATGGTGAGTTATATTCTAGAAACCAAGAGTCTGTGTTTAAAGTTAGAATAAACAAATAGAGTGGGTTCATCTTCTTGCACACCAATCAGATAAAAACAATGGAAACTTGTTTTAGTACACTGGAAAAAGAAAAGACCAAATAAATGTAGAATAGTTTGCCAAAACTAAAAAAAAAGAATAAAAGTAGAGTAAAAACAATATTTGTTCAACTAAGTGAACTACACTGACACTGAATAATGGATACTTTTCATGAACTGTTTTTTCAATGTTCTTATTGATTTATAACCATTGTACTCTTTAGTAAATTGGTATCGGATTCTAGTTTTGTTGGGTTGGTGAAGTAATTGAGATTATTTAGTGTTCAGTCTTCCCCAAAAGATATATTTTCTCAAAACTTTTGGAAAAGGGTAAGTGATTCTAATCAAGATTTAGTTAATATAAACATGAATGTGCATTATTAAGCTTATGTGGGACAATCCCACTAGTCTCATAGCCCAACCATAGCCAATTCAACACGTAGTCGTATTATAGAATCGAATTTGTTATGTTAACTCTAAAGGATATACTAAAGATTCTTATATTTTCTTTGTGAGAAAAATATATGATATGCTTGTTAGGATTTTGCCCAAAAAAAAAAAGGTGTCTGTTGGGAATTTCATATTAGTCATATGATAGAAAATAATGTAATACTATATAAAAGATATTGGTCAATCCAATCGATTGGAGTTGAAAACTCATGAATCTTCACGACGTAGTAAAATGAGAACAAAATTTTGATTATTTGAGCAAGTATCCAACCTGAATTCAATCATATATACAAATTATGTCAAGATGTATGATTTGATATATGACTCAAAAAATATTTGTTTGTAAATCACATCAAAATGGCTGTGATCAGTAGAGATCCGTACTCTAGACAGAAATCTACAACAAACCAAACTTACATACTAACAAAACACTTTAAACTATTCGAAAACAAAAATATGTCGTAAAATGGCATTTTAGATAAAGTTATACTGTATAATAAAATAGAATCTGAGTCATTTCATCATCAACATGAGATAGAAAACCAAAACAGACCAAAAGTATGATTGTTTTGGGGAATCTATGCCAACTTTGAATGTGTCACATGTCATTCCATGATGAAAATAATAAGGCCACAATAATAATGCGACGATAAGAAAAATCTTGAATGATATATTAGTACCACATATGCCCCACCCTTTTTATCTCCATGCATGGTGAATTCGGTTATACATCAATATAGAAAAATCTTTTCATTTTTAAGAATATACAAAAATCTGGCTTGTTTTCTCACGATAAACATTGCTGACTCCATACTCCTTCTATGTACAGTCCCTCAATTTAAAAATTTCAGCTTTCTTACAAAATGTAATGAGTTATCAAATTAAGCTCAAAATACAAACAAATTTCAACTAAAACCAGTGGAAACCCATAATATATATTTTCAAAATAATTACAAGTAAAAGTAATTTAAATTTATAATTCTCTCAACAACTTACAAAGACATAGTTAAACCATTAGGTTAAATCGATAAAATTAGAAATTTCAAAAATAATGGCTAGTACATATTAAGATTTTCCAATCATAGAATAGAAAGACAATTAAGCTACCAGCTTACTTTCCATGGAAAAGTTAATAATAGCAAACTCTTCATATCTTTATGGCCATTCACATTTCACTTTAACGACTAGATTAATGACTTAACGTATTCATATTTTCAAATATTGGCATAGATATTATGTGTATTATCTTTAATCTCTCTAATCCCCTACCTAAAAATTTTGACGGTCTATTTATTTTGTCTAAACGTACATGTGCGGATGTGCATTGCATCGGTTACTAGATGCAAATCGTACCTGTCGACACATGTTAATTCTAACCTAATATATATCGAGTTATGCTTCAAAATAAATAATTTTAAATAAAGCTTGACTAAAAATCTATATCAATGATTATTTCGTATTAGACAATTTGTTCACGCAATCTCTAAGCTTTTGCCGACCACAACTCTTTGTAGTTCAGCTTGTCCTGGCATGCAACGTGAAACTCCTGTTCCAATCATATACTATATAGTATAGATATGTATATATGTGTGTTCGAATTGAGATAACTGTTGAATAATATATTGACACGTTAATATTTATATGGAAATTTCGATGCATCATCCATTTATAAATATAATTGTCTCTATCTAAAAATGCATTTTAAAGTACAAACGTTTTATACAGAAATCATAAATACGATATAGATTATAGATGCATAGTATTATACAAATATTTTCTATGCTTTTTACTATATATTAGTATCTTGAAGAAGTTTTAAGTCTCTCAGATTTTCCGCTCTAATGTTGTTATATCATAGAAAGCAAAAAAAAACAAAAAATGGTTCTAAGAATCAACCAAACTGGTTGTTGAAGAAAAAAAAAAAAAACTATTTGGTCAATTCAGTTGATAAGAGACTATATGAGGCTGAGCTATGCCCCCACTGAAACAGCCCATTCCGTGTGCATCCAAAAATTGGGCCTTACAGTTTTATCTGCTTGTTTCTTTTTAAGGTTAAGTGGATATGACTTATGCCTATGAATAAAACATGCTTGATTGGTGAAGCTCTTTACGATCTTATTTTAAATAGGTGGTATATGTGAAATTTAAGAAATGCCACAAGTAATTTATTTATGGGTGATAGAACAAGACACATAATGACATATAATGGTTGGTTAGCGCTCTAACAAAAACACAAAGCACCAAACATGATGGAAACAACAAACGAGAACAAAAAAAAAAAAGTAATTAAAAAAAAAACACCAATGTTAATGTGATAGCAT
>Ga0041059_1000015_pt1 | contig 71329 bp, 62 predicted proteins | sample AraColnosormetaG_FD_56232 | JGI IMG/M metagenome (GOLD analysis project Ga0041059, IMG submission 56232) | Arabidopsis roots microbial communities from North Carolina, USA - Col MF nosort | ecosystem: Host-associated > Plants > Roots > Unclassified | place: USA: North Carolina | collected...
AAAAAAAAAAAAAAAAAAAAAGAGAAACTAAAGCCGATATGCAATGAATAAATACTCGGAATCAAAAACGGGAGGAACACAAAAAATTATTGGAGTCTAAGCCANANANAAAAAAAAAAGATATTAAAACCACAAAGCATAAAACTCAAAGCAAAATGAAAAAAAAACATATATTCTTACCTAAAAATATAAGCAACTAGGCATATATAAACCTTACTAAACAACACTAGTTAAGTCAAATTAGTCTTAAATTGATTTATGAAAGGTCTATTATACACGTCTAACAAAAAGGGTTTATATATCTCGAAGGTGGCAATGAAATATATAGTTCTTGTGTTGAACAAAGGTAATGAAATATTTAAAATTAAATTTCACTTGTATGGGATTGCACTTGCTCGTATTCACGTCATAGTGAATTGTGATAATATATTCTTTTTTTTCTTTTCATTGTGATAATTTTATTTTTTAGTCGTTATAGTTTGTTGTTTTGGTATATACAAAAAAGAATGAACAACAAAAAAGTGGGTTGATGGTAACCAAAAAAAAGTAGGTGTCACAAAAAAGAACATGTGATAGATGAGCCTCACTCCCGAAAAGAAGATGTACACAAAAACTCTGACCACAATTTAAAATGATAATAAACATGTGTTTTTTAAAATTCTTTTACCAAACAAGTGCTACTTTATTACGACAGTCGACATATATGTCCTTTTAATTTTTGTTAATTCAATCGCACGAGAATTAAAACAATGATTCGATTTGCTATGCCATTTTTTTTCAAAAATAAATTACACACATTTTTCTAAATTAAATCCCAAAGAAAATATAAACAAATCTTATTATATAAATTATGGTTTTCAAAGTTACTAACTCATACGATTATACCACGTGTCAAGTCTATCGATCAGATGTTGATACGTGTAAGAAAATAATTAACTTTTTTCTTTTAAAAAAAATAGAAATACTAAAAAAGAAATCAATTAACTTTTTTCTTCTTAAAGAATTAGATAACTAAAAAATAAATCATTATTAACATATACTAATTCATATGACTATATCTAAAAAAGATTACATTTTATTTTTCTTAACCAAAAGGATAATTAACAAAAAAAATATATATATGTTATTGGTCAAATTTTTAATATATATGGTATTAACAAAATTTGTATTATTATTAATTATGTTTTGTTAATTGTTAATAATTTTTAATATTAACTAAGATATAGATTTGATCTCATATAAATATTATTTTGACATGAAATTATTATCAAGTAAGATGAAGTGTGTAGAATTAAAATCGAGTTTTTTATGAAATAGATAGTTAAAATGTATTACAAAATTGAATGTGTAAGATAAAAATTTGTTTTTTTATTCTAAATACTAAATTATAATAAAGAAAAAATGTGTATGTTACTATTTAGACTTCAAATATCATCAATAAGATTGAATGAGTATAATAAAATAAAATGCATAAAACTACTATTTTACTATTCAAAATTATATATCAAAACAATATATAAATTATTATTTTACTATTCAAAATTTAAATATTATTGATAAAAAATTATATTTACATCTTACACCTGACCTTATCTAGTTTCTTATATAAGTTGCAATAAAAATACCAACAGATTCATAACTTTTTTTGGCACCCAGTCTCTCCACTCCTAGTGGCCACTAGTGTTCACACACAGTCAAAAAATTTTAATACAAAAAAAATTAGGAATCGAATTCAAAAAGGAAAGAAATCTAAAGAAGAAGACAGAGAGAGAAACAATCTCCAAAATACATAAATTTGTTCACATCCTTCCGTTTTTTGTTTGGCCGAGAAAAAAAAAAAATGTTGCCGGTCACAAGTCGCCGCCACTTCACAATGTCCCTATATATGCTCCGTTCATCTTCTCCACACATCAATCATCACTCTTTCCTTCTTCCTTCTTTTGTTTCCTCCAAATTCAAACACCATACTTTATCTCCTCCTCCTTCTCCTCCTCCTCCTCCTCCTATGGCTGCGTGCATCGACACCTGCCGCACTGGTAAACCCCAGATTTCTCCTCGCGATTCTTCTAAACACCACGACGATGAATCTGGCTTTCGTTACATGAACTACTTCCGTTATCCTGATCGATCTTCCTTCAATGGAACCCAGACCAAAACCCTCCATACTCGTCCTTTGCTTGAAGATCTCGATCGCGACGCTGAAGTCGATGATGTTTGGGCCAAAATCCGAGAAGAGGCTAAATCTGATATCGCCAAAGAACCTATTGTTTCCGCTTATTATCACGCTTCGATTGTTTCTCAGCGTTCGTTGGAAGCTGCGTTGGCGAATACTTTATCTGTTAAACTCAGCAATTTGAATCTTCCAAGCAACACGCTTTTCGATTTGTTCTCTGGTGTTCTTCAAGGAAACCCAGATATTGTTGAATCTGTCAAGCTAGATCTTTTAGCTGTTAAGGAGAGAGATCCTGCTTGTATAAGCTACGTTCATTGTTTCCTTCACTTTAAAGGCTTCCTCGCTTGTCAAGCGCATCGTATTGCTCATGAGCTTTGGACTCAGGACAGAAAAATCCTAGCTTTGTTGATCCAGAACAGAGTCTCTGAAGCCTTCGCTGTTGATTTCCACCCTGGAGCTAAAATCGGTACCGGGATTTTGCTAGACCATGCTACGGCTATTGTGATCGGTGAGACGGCGGTTGTGGGGAACAATGTTTCGATTCTCCATAACGTTACGCTTGGAGGAACGGGGAAACAGTGTGGAGATAGGCACCCGAAGATTGGCGATGGGGTTTTGATTGGAGCTGGGACTTGTATTTTGGGGAATATCACGATTGGTGAAGGAGCTAAGATTGGTGCGGGGTCGGTGGTGTTGAAAGACGTGCCGCCGCGTACGACGGCTGTTGGAAATCCGGCGAGGTTGCTTGGTGGTAAAGATAATCCGAAAACGCATGACAAGATTCCTGGTTTGACTATGGACCAGACGTCGCATATATCCGAGTGGTCGGATTATGTAATTTGAAAAAGTCTTTGTTTTTGGTTGTTGTTGTTGTTTATGGCTTTTCATTGTTCTCTCGGCTTCTTCTGTTATTGAAGCTGGTGAAGTATATGATATGCGATGATGCTGTTTCCATAATCAGATCATTTGTCTCTCCATAAGATAACACTGATTAAGATGGGATTGGAAAGTAAACTCGGAAACTCTGAACTCTGTTTAGTGGAGTTTCCTGTGGTTGGTTTCTGATTAGCAGAGACTTAAGATATGTTTAGTATGTAAGTGCTTATTTGGTTAAACCATGATTTCTGTGATCAGATTGTTGGGAAGAAACTGAAGATTCATCATTATTGTCTTGAGTTTTGTTTTGCTTACTACAGCTTTCTAGGAAATTATAACAAGACTAGTCAGGATCCAGGATTGCTTGCTACAATCAACTAGAACTCTACCTATTCTTCTGTAAGTGTCATCTGTTTCTGTTAAAACTTGTTGTAGAAAAAGTGGTGGGGTTAGATAGGAGTGGTATTTTCCATGAAATCGTCTCGATCTTTTTGGATTGTTGCGGAGAAACTTTTTAAAATATTATGTTTTCTCAAAGAAATTTCATTTGAATTTCTGGGAATTGAGGTTTGAAGCATTAAAAAAGCTAAGGGAAGACGTTGAGACGTCAAGGAATTATAAATTATTCCCCACTCAAGAGTTTGTCTTCGAAATAATATATTTATTGACGACTTCTCTATATATACTGTCCATCGTGATAGTCTTGAACAATATTCTCGTATCCATTGCCTAATGAAACAGAGTTACGCGATGGACAATCCTATCGTTTTTTTCCTCCTTGAGTCCAATTATTTTCCAATGTTCTCCATTTTCTTTAATCTTCTTTTGTTGCTAGTTATGTTTGGTTCCTGTGTTTACAAGAAAAGGTTGGGTTGGGAAAATAGTGATGCTTTCACGAATGAGAGGTTTAAGGATATGTCTTTAACATACAATAAACTGGTCGTTATATGTTGTGAGACTTTGTCTGCCTTGAATTCTGTGTTGTTGCTGTTAAGTTGCTTCAACCTGCATAAAAATGGTTGGGATCGCAGCGAACTGATGATTCTCTTAGATCTTTTATTTACAGCCCTTTCTTGGGGTGCCATCTCTTTCTACATACGTAGTCAATTTACCTATTCTCATGATCAAAAGTTTCCTATTTTGCTTAGAGTCTGGTGGGTTTTGTATTTTATGTTTTCTTGCTACCGTCTTTTGGTAGACATTGCTCTATACAAGAAGCAAGAACTGGTGTCAGTTCACCTTTTATTGTCTGATGTACTGGCCGTAAGCGTGGGGTTGTTTCTCTGCTATTCATGTTTGCAGAAGCAAGGACAAGGTGAAAGGATCAACTTATTACTCGAAGAACCCCTCTTGAATGGAGCTGAATCTAGTGCGGCTACTAGTGTGCAGTTGGATAAGGCCGAAGATGATGAGGTTGTTACACCTTTTTCGAACGCTGGGTTTCTAAGCCATGTGAGTTTCTCTTGGATGAGTCCTTTAATTGTCTTAGGAAACGAGAAAATTATAGACAGCGAGGATGTTCCTCAAGTTGACAATAGTGACAGAGCCGAGAAACTATTTTGGATATTTAGGAGTAAGCTTGAATGGGACGATGGTGAAAGAAGGATCACCACGTATAAGCTTATTAAGGCACTCTTCTTTTCAGTGTGGCGAGATATTCTATTGTCAACTCTGTTTGCTTTTGTCTATACAGTGTCTTGCTACGTTGCACCGTATCTCATGGATACTTTCGTTCAGTACCTGAACGGTCAACGACAGTATTCAAATCAAGGGGTTGTTTTAGTGACAACTTTTTTTGTTGCTAAGCTTGTAGAATGCCAAGCGCGGAGGAATTGGTATTTCAGGTTGCAGAAAGCTGGGATTGGAATGAGATCAGTCCTGGTTTCAATGATCTACGAAAAGGGCTTGACCCTTCCCTGTTATTCAAAGCAAGGACACACCAGTGGTGAGATCATAAATCTCATGACAGTAGATGCTGAGAGAATCAGTGCTTTTAGTTGGTATATGCATGATCCATGGATACTTGTCTTACAAATCAGTTTAGCGTTATTGATCTTGTACAGAAGCCTTGGGCTAGGATCAATTGCAGCTTTTGCTGCAACGTTTTTAGTTATGCTGGGAAATATTCCCTTGGCAAAGTTGGAAGAGAAGTTTCAGGGAAATTTAATGGAGTCTAAAGATAACAGGATGAAGAAAACATCGGAGGCCTTACTGAACATGAGGATTCTTAAACTTCAAGGATGGGAGATGAAGTTCCTTCATAAGATTCTTGACCTTAGAGGCATTGAAGCAGGCTGGCTTAAGAAATTCGTGTATAACTCTGCGGCTATCAGCTCTGTTCTCTGGGCTGCACCTTCGTTCGTTTCTGCAACAGCTTTTGGAGCTTGTATGCTTCTGAAGATTCCTCTTGAATCGGGAAAGATAATAGCTGCTCTTGCAACTTTTCGAATTCTGCAAACTCCGATATACAAACTTCCTGATACGATCTCCATGATTGTTCAGACAAAGGTATCTCTTGATAGGATTGCAACTTTTCTTTGCCTTGATGATTTGCAGCAAGATGGTATGGAGAGACTTCCTAGTGGAAGTTCAAAAATGGATGTGGAAGTCAGCAATGGTGCTTTCTCTTGGGATGACTCTTCACCCATCCCGACGCTGAAAGACATAAGGTTCAAAATCCCTCATGGGATGAACATCGCTATATGTGGTACTGTTGGTTCAGGGAAATCAAGCTTACTCTCGTCCATACTAGGTGAAGTTCCCAAAATATCTGGAAATCTTAAGGTTTGTGGAAGAAAGGCATACATTGCACAGTCGCCTTGGATCCAGAGTGGCAAAGTCGAAGAGAACATTCTGTTTGGTAAGCCCATGCAAAGAGAATGGTACCAAAGGGTGCTTGAAGCGTGTTCTTTGAATAAGGACTTGGAGGTATTTCCGTTCCGTGATCAGACAGTTATTGGAGAAAGGGGTATCAATCTTAGCGGTGGACAGAAGCAACGGATACAGATTGCACGTGCTCTTTACCAAGACGCAGATATCTATCTGTTTGATGACCCTTTTAGTGCAGTAGACGCTCATACTGGATCACATCTCTTCAAGGTAATAATCATTTTCCCTTTTTCTGATTATCTTGACTTGAAGTATATAGACTCTTACCTTTTACTTTTTGCTGGCTTCTGCTATGCATATTGATATGATCTCTTACGCTTATCGTTTCTGTTACAGGAAGTCCTGCTGGGGCTTCTGAGAAACAAGACAGTCATATATGTCACTCATCAACTTGAATTCCTGCCTGAAGCTGATCTTATACTGGTTTGGGCTTCTTCGCTCTACCATCTTTCCAATGCGTTATCTAATTACATATTTATTATATCAGATAATCATTTTTGTAGGTCATGAAAGATGGGAGGATCACGCAAGCAGGGAAGTACAATGAAATTCTTGAATCAGGAACAGATTTCATGGAACTTGTAGGAGCTCACACTGATGCCTTAGCTGCAGTTGATTCATATGAAAAAGGATCTGCTTCAGCACAATCAACAACAAGCAAAGAAAGCAAAGTTTCCAACGATGAAGAAAAACAAGAGGAAGATTTGCCTAGCCCGAAAGGACAACTAGTTCAAGAAGAAGAGCGGGAGAAAGGCAAAGTTGGGTTCACTGTATACCAAAAGTATATGAAATTGGCGTATGGAGGAGCACTTGTGCCTATTATATTGGTTGTACAGATTCTCTTTCAGGTTCTAAACATCGGGAGCAACTATTGGATGGCTTGGGTAACTCCTGTTTCTAAGGATGTGAAACCTCTAGTGAGTGGCTCTACATTGATTCTAGTCTATGTATTTCTAGCCACTGCGAGCTCCTTCTGTATACTTGTCAGAGCAATGCTGTCCGCGATGACTGGTTTCAAGATAGCTACTGAACTCTTCAATCAAATGCATTTTCGCATTTTTCGTGCCTCCATGTCATTCTTTGATGCCACCCCAATTGGCCGAATTTTGAATAGAGTAAGAACCATCTATCTTTACTTACTCGACTTGTACTGGCAATTCCAAAACTGATCCTGCAAACTCTTAATCTAACCACTGTGGTTTCAATCCTGATTTAGGCTTCTACAGACCAAAGTGCCGTGGATTTGAGATTACCAAGTCAATTTTCAAATCTTGCAATTGCTGCTGTAAACATCTTGGGGATTATTGGAGTGATGGGACAGGTTGCTTGGCAGGTCCTTATCGTCTTCATCCCTGTCATCGCTGCATGCACCTGGTATCGGGTATTCTTCATAACACTGACAAACTTAGATTAAAGCTTAGCTTCATACCTTTGTCTTGTATAGCTCATGGAAATCACGATAAGATAATCTAGGAGACTTAATGCAATCATTGATACTACACATACTAACTTTCTTGAAGTTCTCACTTTAGTCTTGATATTGATTTAATGTATGTATGCAGCAATATTACATATCTGCGGCTCGGGAACTAGCAAGATTATCTGGAATAAGCAGATCGCCTTTGGTGCAGCATTTTTCTGAAACACTTTCAGGGATAACAACTATAAGGAGCTTTGATCAAGAACCAAGATTCCGCACTGATATCATGAGACTTAACGATTGTTATTCTCGGCTGAGGTTCCATGCCATTTCTGCAATGGAGTGGCTCTGCTTCCGTCTTGATCTCTTATCCACTGTGGCATTTGCGCTTTCGCTTGTTATCTTAGTTTCTGTGCCTGAAGGAGTCATTAATCCAAGTAGGTCACCGCCCTTTAATCATTGTATTTGTTATTGTTTACTTTCAAGACTAAAAATCTTCCGGGTCGTTCTTGGTATTTTGCTTCTTAAAGGCTTTGCAGGATTGGCGGTTACATATGCACTCAATCTAAATAGCCTGCAAGCAACTTTAATATGGACACTTTGCGATCTTGAGAACAAAATGATATCCGTGGAGAGAATGCTTCAATACATAGACATCCCCAGTGAACCATCTCTCGTTATTGAATCAACTAGGCCTGAGAAATCTTGGCCCTGTCGCGGAGAGATTACTATCTGTAATCTGCAAGTACGATATGGGCCACATCTGCCTATGGTGCTGCGTGGGCTGACATGCACTTTTCGAGGAGGCCTGAAAACGGGAATCGTTGGAAGAACAGGATGTGGCAAATCCACTCTAATTCAAACCCTTTTTAGGATTGTGGAACCTGCAGCTGGAGAAATCAGGATAGATGGAATAAACATCTTGACCATTGGGCTGCATGACCTGCGTTCCAGACTAAGTATCATACCTCAAGAACCAACCATGTTTGAAGGCACGGTTCGCAGTAACTTGGACCCTCTTGAGGAATACGCTGATGACCAAATCTGGGAGGTTAGTTGGCTCTTGTTTCTTTCAATGTTTCTGCAGATAGAAAAAGGAAGGTTCTCACACGATTTTTGTTGCTCTGATTTCAGGCACTCGACAAGTGTCAACTTGGGGATGAAATAAGGAAGAAAGAACTAAAGCTAGATTCCCCTGGTTAGTACGGCTAAAACTATAGTCGACAAGAGTCATCTCGAATCTGTTAAAACACATCTAATGAAAGGAATCTCTAATATTGCAGTAAGTGAGAATGGACAGAACTGGAGTGTTGGTCAGAGACAACTGGTGTGTCTTGGACGAGTCTTGCTAAAGAGAAGCAAAGTATTGATTCTTGATGAAGCCACAGCTTCTGTAGATACAGCGACTGATACTCTGATACAGGAAACACTGAGACAACATTTCTCGGGCTGTACAGTAATAACAATCGCACACAGAATATCATCTGTTATAGACAGTGATATGGTACTGCTCCTAGACCAAGGTAATGATCATACACTTTTTTAATACGTTTGTTCTATCAGAAGGAAGGCTTAGATGAAGATTGGTTATGTATCTAAAAATGCAGGGTTAATAGAAGAACACGATTCACCGGCGAGATTGCTGGAAGACAAGTCCTCGTCATTTTCAAAGCTTGTGGCAGAGTACACAGCAAGTTCGGATTCAAGATTCAAAAGAAGTTCAATGAAAACAAACTAGTTATAATAAAATTAATAATCTTGCCTTGTCGTGTTTGTTTCAGAAAGAAAACAGTAATAATTTGTAAGAAATAGTATTTGTTTGTTTTCTCTCTGATGAGGAACGAATTACATTATCAGTTTACAACACGTTTTGGTCTCTATTTCTCTCTTTTACAATTTTTTTTAAATCACAGGCATGACATTTTAGGATCTCAGGGAACTTCACGATGAAACTCTTTTCCATCTTAAGGTGAGAAATTAGATTCACCGCCTGACCGTATTGTCAAAGTGAGCTGGTTGCTGTGATCTATTTGGTGGGAAAAATGAAGAATTTACCATTTGCCAGCACTCAGGGGTACGTATATTGTTACCATCAGTAAGTATCATCTGTTTCTGTTACAACATGTTTGTGATTTTTCTAACTCAAAATTTTGATGGATCTGCTTCTACACATCTGTCTATGTTCTCAGAATGGTCCACTGTTTGCATCAGTGGAGTTTCAGAAGGGAGTCTTTTAACATTATTAAACTCTTCATGTTTTGTTGGTTAATGGTTACGGCGTCATCGTATATATATATAATTTTCTCTTTTGTTCTTTTGTCTTGGTGGTCTGCGAAAGTAATATTATTTATTGACTCAGTAGCCTATATATATATAGATATATCTTGTCCTCAGAGTGAACATTTTGGTCAACACTCAGTTCCTGATGGAAAATCCTATCGATTCTCTTCTCCTCCAGCCCATCTACCTTTCGGTACTTTCGTTTTTCTTGAATCTGGTGTTGTTGCTAATTCTTTTTGGTTCATGGCTTTTCAAAAAGAGAGTAGCTTGTGAAGATACTGATGCTATCATGAATGAAGAGTTTAAACACATATCTTTCTCGTATAATAAACTGGTTCTTATTTGTTGTGTCTCATTATCTGTGTTTTATTCTGTGCTTTCGTTGCTAAGTTGCCTTCACTGGCATACAAATGGTTGGCCTTTCTTAGATCTTCTGTTGGCTGCCCTTACTTGGGGTTCCATCTCTGTTTACCTGTTTGGTCGATACACTAATTCTTGTGAGCAAAAAGTACTATTTTTGCTTAGAGTTTGGTGGGTTTTCTTTTTCGTGGTTTCTTGCTACCATCTTGTGGTAGACTTTGTTCTATACAAGAAGCAAGAAATGGTGTCAGTTCACTTTGTAATTTCTGATTTGGTGGGCGTCTGCGCTGGCTTGTTTCTCTGTTGTTCGTGCTTGTGGAAGAAAGGAGAAGGTGAAAGGATCGACCTTCTCAAAGAACCACTCTTGAGCAGTGCTGAATCTAGTGATAATGAAGAGGTCACTGCACCTTTTTCAAAAGCTGGGATTCTAAGCCGCATGAGTTTCTCCTGGATGAGCCCTTTGATTACCTTAGGAAATGAGAAAATCATAGACATCAAGGATGTTCCTCAACTTGACCGTAGTGACACAACTGAGAGCCTATTTTGGATATTTAGGAGTAAGCTTGAATGGGACGATGGTGAAAGAAGGATCACCACATTTAAGCTAATCAAGGCTCTCTTCCTCTCAGTGTGGCGAGATATTGTTTTGTCAGCTCTGCTTGCTTTTGTCTACACGGTGTCTTGCTACGTTGCACCATATCTCATGGATAATTTCGTTCAGTACCTGAATGGTAACAGACAATATAAGAACCAAGGTTATGTGTTAGTGACAACTTTCTTTGTTGCTAAGCTTGTGGAATGCCAAACACAGAGGCAGTGGTTCTTTAGGGGGCAAAAAGCTGGGCTTGGGATGAGATCGGTCCTGGTTTCGATGATCTATGAAAAGGGGTTGACCCTTCCATGTCATTCGAAGCAAGGACACACTAGTGGCGAGATTATAAACCTCATGGCAGTAGATGCTGACAGGATCAGTGCTTTTAGTTGGTTTATGCATGATCCATGGATACTTGTTTTACAAGTTAGTTTGGCCTTATGGATCTTGTATAAAAGCCTCGGATTAGGATCAATTGCAGCTTTTCCTGCAACTATTTTAGTTATGCTGGCAAATTATCCCTTTGCAAAGTTGGAAGAGAAGTTTCAGAGCAGTTTGATGAAGTCCAAAGACAACAGAATGAAGAAAACATCGGAGGTCTTACTGAACATGAAGATTCTCAAACTTCAGGGATGGGAGATGAAGTTTCTTTCTAAGATCCTTGAACTTAGACATATTGAAGCAGGCTGGCTAAAAAAGTTTGTGTACAATTCGTCCGCTATCAACTCTGTTTTGTGGGCGGCACCTTCTTTCATATCTGCAACAGCTTTTGGCGCATGTTTATTGCTGAAAATTCCTCTTGAATCAGGGAAGATACTGGCGGCTCTTGCAACTTTCCGGATTCTGCAAGGCCCAATCTACAAACTTCCCGAAACAATCTCAATGATTGTTCAAACTAAGGTATCTCTTAATAGGATTGCATCTTTTCTCTGTCTAGATGACTTGCAGCAAGATGTTGTGGGGAGGCTTCCTAGTGGAAGTTCAGAAATGGCTGTGGAAATCAGTAATGGTACTTTCTCCTGGGATGACTCTTCCCCAATCCCGACATTGAGAGACATGAATTTCAAAGTTTCTCAGGGCATGAATGTAGCTATTTGTGGTACTGTTGGCTCGGGGAAATCAAGCCTACTCTCATCCATACTGGGTGAAGTTCCCAAAATATCTGGAAATCTTAAAGTTTGTGGAAGAAAGGCATACATTGCACAATCACCTTGGATCCAAAGCGGCAAAGTCGAAGAGAACATTCTGTTTGGTAAGCCAATGGAAAGAGAGTGGTACGATAGGGTGCTTGAAGCATGTTCTTTAAATAAAGACTTGGAGATACTTCCGTTCCATGACCAGACAGTTATTGGGGAAAGGGGTATCAATTTAAGCGGTGGGCAGAAGCAGCGTATACAAATCGCCCGTGCTCTCTACCAAGACGCAGATATTTATCTGTTTGATGACCCTTTTAGTGCAGTAGACGCTCATACTGGATCACATCTCTTTAAGGTATAATGCTCCCTTTCTTTCTGATTATCTTCATGTACATAAAAAATCGTACAATATACTTTGTACTGGCTTCTGATATTTGATATGATCTCTCATTGTTCTTTTAAAATAGGAAGTTCTGCTGGGGCTTCTGAGACACAAGACAGTCATATATGTCACTCATCAAGTTGAATTCTTGCCTGAAGCTGATCTTATATTGGTTTGTGACTTATCCCTTACTATCTTTCCGATGCATCTTCTAATCACATGTTTATATATTTAGAATTAATTTTTGTAGGTCATGAAAGATGGCAAGATAACACAAGCGGGGAAATACCATGAGATTCTCGATTCAGGAACAGATTTCATGGAACTTGTAGGAGCTCACACTGAAGCCTTAGCAACAATTGATTCATGTGAAACAGGCTATGCTTCTGAAAAATCAACTACGGACAAAGAAAACGAAGTACTCCATCATAAAGAAAAACAAGAGAATGGTTCGGATAACAAGCCAAGCGGACAACTAGTTCAAGAAGAGGAAAGGGAGAAGGGAAAAGTTGGGTTCACTGTGTACAAAAAATACATGGCACTAGCATACGGAGGAGCAGTTATTCCTTTAATATTGGTGGTACAGGTTCTCTTTCAGCTTCTGAGCATTGGGAGCAATTATTGGATGACCTGGGTGACTCCTGTTTCCAAGGACGTGGAACCTCCAGTGAGCGGCTTCACATTGATTCTAGTCTATGTACTTCTAGCGGTCGCAAGCTCCTTCTGCATACTCATCAGAGCTTTGCTGGTTGCGATGACTGGTTTCAAGATGGCTACTGAACTCTTCACCCAAATGCATCTCCGCATTTTCCGTGCCTCCATGTCATTCTTTGATGCCACCCCAATGGGGCGAATTTTGAATAGAGTAAGTAACTCCAAATGTTTGGTTACTCAAAATTCAAAGTGGCCATATTAAAAATAAATCCTACACGACGTCTTTTACCTGATTACTCTGTTTTCAATTTTGGTTTAGGCTTCTACAGACCAAAGTGTCGCAGATTTGAGATTACCCGGTCAATTTGCATATGTTGCTATCGCAGCTATTAACATTTTGGGGATTATCGGAGTGATAGTACAGGTTGCTTGGCAGGTCCTTATTGTCTTCATCCCTGTCGTCGCTGCATGTGCCTGGTACCGGGTAATTTTCATAATACATAAGTCACAAATTAACTTTTAGCATCTTACTTAATAGTATGAAACATACTAATGCTTTTGTGGTTCTCACACTTGTTAATTTAATCTATGGACGCAGCAATATTACATATCCGCAGCTCGAGAACTCGCAAGATTAGCTGGAATAAGCAGATCTCCTGTGGTACATCATTTTTCTGAAACACTTTCAGGGATAACAACTATCAGGAGTTTTGATCAAGAACCAAGGTTCCGTGGTGACATCATGAGACTTAGTGATTGTTATTCACGGCTGAAGTTCCATTCGACCGGTGCAATGGAATGGCTCTGCTTCCGCCTTGAACTTTTATCCACTTTCGCATTCGCTTCTTCACTTGTTATCTTAGTTTCTGCCCCTGAAGGAGTCATTAATCCAAGTGAGTCACCACCCCTTTTTATTATTGATTTTGTTTTGGTGCAGATGCACAACTAAAAATCTCCCACGCCTTTCTCGGTATTTTGCTTCTTAAAGGCTTAGCAGGACTGGCGATTACATATGCACTCAATCTAAATACCCTGCAAGCAACTTTAATATGGACGCTTTGTGATCTCGAGAACAAAATGATATCTGTGGAGAGAATGCTTCAATACACAAACATCCCCAGTGAACCACCTCTTGTGATTGAAACAACTCGGCCTGAGAAATCATGGCCTTCTCGTGGAGAGATTACTATCTGTAATCTGCAAGTACGATATGGGCCACATTTGCCCATGGTGCTGCATGGACTGACATGCACTTTTCCAGGAGGCCTGAAAACCGGAATCGTTGGAAGAACAGGATGTGGCAAATCCACTCTAATTCAAACCCTTTTTAGGATTGTGGAACCTGCAGCGGGAGAAATCAGGATAGATGGGATAAACATCTTGTCCATTGGGCTGCATGACCTTCGTTCTAGACTAAGTATCATACCTCAAGATCCAACCATGTTTGAAGGCACGATTCGTAGTAACTTGGACCCTCTTGAGGAATACACTGATGACCAAATCTGGGAGGTTTGTTGGCTCTTGTTTCTTTCCATGTTTCTGCAGATAACAAAAGGAAGGTTCTCACACGATTTTCTCGTCCTCTTTTCAGGCACTCGACAATTGTCAACTTGGGGACGAAGTAAGGAAGAAAGAACTAAAGCTGGATTCCCCTGGTTAGTGTTAATAAAACTATTGTTTACAAGAGTCATCTTGAATCTGGTTATCACATCTAATGAAATGAATCTCTTATATTTTAGTTAGTGAGAATGGACAGAACTGGAGTGTTGGTCAGAGACAATTGGTGTGCCTGGGACGAGTCTTGCTCAAGAGAAGCAAATTACTGGTTCTTGATGAAGCCACAGCTTCTATCGATACCGCTACTGATAATCTGATCCAGGAGACTCTGAGGCACCACTTTGCGGATTGTACAGTGATAACAATCGCACATAGAATATCTTCTGTGATAGACAGCGATATGGTCCTGCTCCTAGACCAAGGTTGTGAATCTGATTATACACTTCTATTTACGCTTTTATAACTAGAAGACTTATATTAAATCTGTTTTATGTATCCTAAATGCAGGTCTTATCAAAGAACATGATTCACCGGCGAGATTGCTAGAAGACAGGTCGTCATTATTCTCAAAGCTTGTGGCAGAGTACACAACAAGTTCTGAATCCAAATCCAAAAGAAGCTGATAGAATCAAAGATCCATAAAAAAATGGGACCAAACAAGTTTGTTTATCGTCTAGCCTTTGTCGTGTTTCTATGTAATTTGTGATCTGACGTTTGTGCTTGACTTTGTAAGCTGATGAAACTTCCATGAAAATGGCATAATTGAAGTGGAAAAATAAAGTATGGACAAAGACTTGTCAAAAGAAAGAAAAAAGTAGACTTGGCCTTTCTAGTCCAGTAGCTATGACCACATACATGCATACAAGGCTCCAATATCGTGATAGACTTAACGGCTAATGGAATGATAACATGATTATTAGAATATGAATTTGAATGCGGACCATATTATTATTAAATCATAGTTACAAAAAGTAATATTATGAGATGAGAATGATGTTGTGGGACACAGCCGTTGACTGACAAGATACAGAGACTTATCATTTCCTTGCAGCCCAATCCTCTATGAATCTTCTTGATTTCCTTCCCAAGAAATTTTTGCACTGTGACAACTTCCCAAATATTCCAAACTTTATAGTAGTTTATTTTTCCATTTACCAAAATATCTTAACCCAAAAAATATGATAACTTAGTTGTTGGGTTATGCGTTGTTATTTATTACGTTAAAGAAATGTATACATTTGTTAAATGGTTTCACGTTCACCTCTTGAGTGGATTAGAGAAGATTTGTTTTTAGTATTTGTGATTTGTTTTGTAGAATATGAATCAAACTGAATAACGAGTCGAAGGAAATCTAACGCACGGATATTGGTAAGGTTCGTCTATGTAATGTATTAGTGTGTCAGATTTTCAACAAAGAAAAGAAAAACAGATTCATGTGAGATAGAAAAAAGTGACATAAAGTGAAACTGAAGCTTATAATATGTACTAATATCTTAAATTTACAACCACAAGCTAAGAAGACAACTTTAGTTAAAGGTAATTCGTACGTCATCAGAGAGACATGGAGGATACTAGTTGAAAAGTCAGCAATTGCTTTGGAGAAAAAGGAGTTCTATCCCCTATCTTCTGCAATGAGAGACATATAAAAATAAAGAAATTTCTTTTAATAAAGCTTAACAAATCGATTTTCTCTTCTTTTTTAATACAAAAACAACTAAATCGAATTGAACAGCTCCAAAATACAATTTTTGATATAATGAGAAGATCAAATAGAAGTAAAATACAATTTTTCAACTCAAAATACTTGGAGAGGTGTAGAAGAAAAATACATTATTATATGAAGAATGAAAAATACGGATAAAACAACAAGAGTTCTAAAGGTACTATTAGTAGGTGCCAACTTTGTTTTTATTTTTGCTTCTTCAAAATTCAATTAAATCAATTCGTATCAATAACTTGGCAACAAATCAGCTCGTCTTAAGAATAGGAAAAAAAACATAGTAACAAAAACAGAGAGATATTAAAAGAATATCCTTTTTTGGCTAAAAAACAGTAATCAAAGTTTGTTTTTTTTTCAACATTTTAATGAATTGAAAAAATAGATTGTCAAAGACCCGTGAAAGAGGTAAAATACAAAGTGTTACCAAAGTGCTCTGGTGGGGTTTGAGAGGAGAGGAACGGAGCGTTGTCTCTTTCTCCTTCTTCTTCCTCTTGGCTTCGTGAGCGTGCTCTCCAAGATATACTGTCTCCATCATCACTCCACTCTCCTTCTATAAGTATTCTCCTCCTCCAAAACTCGCCTCCATATTTATTTAATTACAAACCTTTTTCTCAAATCATTGGAAAACAGAGAGAATAGAGAGAGAGAACAGAGAGCTCAAAGCCATGGACTTTCTCGGTTCCACGACGGGTAGCGGTACGTTAGCAATGTTGTTCTCGTTTTCGGAATCTATTTTGCCTCTGGATTCTAGGTCTTTCCTTCTGAAACCTCTTTTCCTGAGATGGCTTTCTGGTTTCTTACACTCGGTTTTGTTGCTGGTCCTGTTTTTCTCATGGGTTCGTAAGAAAATTAGGGGGGATAGTGGTGTTACGGAGAGTTTGAAAGATAGGAGGGATTTTGGGTTTAAGTCAGCTCTGTTTTGTAGTTTAGCTCTGTCTCTGCTTAATCTCGTGTTGATGTCGTTGAGTGGTTTCTATTGGTACGAGAGTGGCTGGTTAGATAATGAACAGCTAGTTTCCTCCCTTGGGTTTCTTTTGGGAATGGTTTCTTGGGGGGTTTTGTCGATTTGTTTGCATCGCTGCAGAGATTGTGAGCATAAAAAGGCTCCCTTTTTACTTAGGCTATGGTTGGTTTTCTATCTAGTGGTCTCTTGCTACTCTCTTGTGGTAGATTTTGTGATGTACGAGAGACGTGAAACCGTACCTGTTCACCTTCTAGTGTTCGATATAGTCGCTTTTATTGCTGCTGTGTTTCTCGGTTACGTGGCTGTCCTCAAGAAAGATAGAAGCAACAGCAATGGAGTTTTGGAAGAGCCTCTGTTGAACGGTGGTGATTCTCGTGTTGGTGGTGATGACAGCGTTGAGTTAAATAAAACCAATGGGAGTGGTGAGGCTACTCCTTACTCGAGAGCTGGCATTCTCAGTCTTTTGACTTTCTCATGGATGAGTCCATTAATAGACATTGGAAACAAGAAAACCCTTGATCTAGAAGATGTTCCGCAGCTTCATGATACTGACAGCGTAGTCGGGTTAGCTCCTAAGTTTCGGAGTATGCTTGAATCACCAGATGGGGGCGAGAGAAGTGGCGTTACCACGTTCAAGCTTATAAAAGCCTTGTATTTTACGGCTCAGTGGGAGATTCTAGTGACAGCCTTCTTTGCTTTCATCTACACGGTTGCATCATATGTTGGGCCAGCACTCATTGATACTTTCGTGCAATACCTTAATGGACGTAGGCAGTATAACCATGAAGGATATGTGCTAGTCATTACTTTCTTTGCTGCTAAGATTGTGGAGTGCCTTTCACAGAGACATTGGTTCTTTAGGCTACAGAAGGTTGGTATTAGGATGAGATCAGCCTTGGTTGCGATGATATATGAAAAGGGTCTGACCCTTTCATGTCAGTCAAAGCAAGGACGCACAAGTGGGGAGATTATAAATTTCATGACTGTGGATGCGGAGAGGATTGGTAATTTCAGTTGGTACATGCATGACCCCTGGATGGTCTTGTTACAAGTCGGTCTAGCTCTGTGGATCTTGTATAGAAATCTTGGACTAGCATCAATAGCGGCTTTAGTTGCTACCATTATAGTAATGCTTATAAATTTTCCATTCGGGAGAATGCAAGAGAGGTTTCAGGAGAAGTTAATGGAAGCTAAGGATAGCCGGATGAAATCAACATCTGAGATCTTAAGAAACATGAGGATTCTCAAGCTTCAGGGATGGGAAATGAAGTTTCTCTCCAAGATTTTTGATCTTCGGAAATCTGAGGAAGGATGGCTGAAAAAGTATGTGTATAACTCGGCTGTTATTAGTTTTGTTTTCTGGGGGGCTCCTACTCTGGTGTCAGTCTCCACTTTTGGTGCTTGTATACTTCTTGGAATCCCCCTTGAATCAGGAAAGATACTCTCTGCACTTGCAACCTTCAGGATTCTACAAGAGCCGATCTACAATCTTCCCGACACTATCTCCATGATTGTGCAGACTAAAGTCTCTCTTGATAGACTTGCATCCTACCTTTGCCTGGACAATTTGCAGCCTGACATTGTAGAGAGGCTTCCTAAGGGAAGTTCAGACGTGGCAGTAGAAGTGATCAACAGCACTTTATCTTGGGATGTCTCATCCTCTAACCCGACTCTCAAAGACATAAATTTCAAGGTCTTTCCTGGGATGAAGGTTGCAGTTTGTGGTACCGTTGGCTCTGGGAAATCGAGCTTACTTTCATCTTTACTAGGAGAAGTACCCAAGGTATCTGGAAGTCTTAAGGTTTGTGGGACAAAAGCGTATGTTGCGCAATCTCCTTGGATTCAGAGTGGTAAAATTGAGGATAACATCTTGTTTGGCAAACCTATGGAAAGAGAACGATATGATAAGGTGCTTGAAGCATGTTCGTTGAGTAAGGATCTGGAGATACTTTCATTCGGTGATCAGACCGTTATTGGAGAACGCGGCATTAATTTGAGTGGTGGGCAAAAGCAAAGGATACAGATTGCACGTGCTCTCTACCAAGATGCTGATATCTATCTGTTCGATGATCCTTTTAGCGCTGTGGATGCACACACAGGGTCACATCTCTTTAAGGTACAATCTTCTCTCTTAGCCATTAGTGTGATTGTGATGTCTCCTTCTCTAAACAATCATGTATCAAATTGATTTTCATTCTCATACTTATTTCAGGAAGTTCTACTGGGGCTTTTGTGTTCCAAATCGGTTATATATGTTACTCATCAAGTTGAGTTCTTACCTGCTGCTGATCTTATACTGGTATGTGAATAGTTTACTATCTTTTATCTTCTTATATAGTCTATATTTTGTATCACTGAGAATATGAAATCATCCAAAATCGGTTTTCTTATGCCTCAGGTCATGAAAGATGGGAGAATCAGCCAAGCTGGAAAATACAATGATATCCTCAACTCTGGAACTGATTTCATGGAGCTTATAGGTGCGCATCAGGAGGCTCTTGCAGTAGTTGATTCTGTTGATGCCAATTCTGTTTCTGAGAAATCAGCTTTAGGCCAAGAAAATGTAATTGTGAAAGATGCTATCGCTGTTGATGAGAAACTAGAAAGTCAGGATCTGAAGAATGATAAATTAGAATCTGTGGAGCCCCAAAGACAAATTATTCAAGAGGAAGAGAGGGAGAAAGGTAGTGTCGCTTTGGATGTGTACTGGAAATATATCACACTGGCATATGGAGGAGCTCTTGTGCCTTTCATATTGTTGGGGCAAGTTCTCTTTCAGCTTCTACAGATTGGAAGCAACTACTGGATGGCTTGGGCTACTCCTGTTTCTGAGGATGTGCAAGCTCCTGTGAAACTTTCCACGTTAATGATTGTGTATGTGGCTTTGGCCTTTGGAAGTTCCCTCTGCATTCTTCTTAGAGCCACGCTTCTTGTCACTGCTGGTTACAAGACTGCTACTGAACTGTTTCATAAAATGCATCACTGCATATTCCGTTCTCCTATGTCTTTCTTTGATTCCACTCCAAGTGGAAGAATCATGAGTAGAGTACGTCGCTGGCCACTATCCTTATTTGAGGATTTCCATATATATATCTATTTGGTAATCATTGTGTTCCATTTTTTCCTTGTATAGGCTTCTACCGACCAATCCGCAGTAGATTTGGAACTACCGTATCAATTTGGATCAGTTGCTATCACAGTGATTCAGCTTATTGGAATCATTGGAGTAATGTCTCAAGTTTCTTGGCTGGTTTTTCTCGTCTTCATCCCTGTGGTTGCTGCCTCCATATGGTATCAGGTACTTTTCAATAAACTTTACAATTTAGTCTTCCATAAGAGTTGTTGATTCTGACAAAATTAAGTCAAGTTTATTTAAGTGATGAAGTTGTGACAAAAAGCTTTCAACTTTGCAGCGGTATTACATAGCTGCAGCACGAGAACTTTCGCGGTTAGTTGGAGTATGCAAAGCTCCTCTAATTCAGCATTTTTCTGAAACGATTTCAGGGGCGACAACCATTAGGAGTTTCAGCCAAGAATTTAGATTCCGTTCTGACAACATGAGGCTAAGTGATGGTTACTCTAGGCCCAAATTCTATACAGCTGGAGCAATGGAATGGCTTTGCTTTCGCCTTGATATGTTGTCATCACTTACATTTGTCTTTTCATTGGTTTTCTTGGTCTCCATACCTACTGGAGTGATTGATCCAAGTCTCGCGGGATTAGCCGTGACTTATGGACTCAGTTTGAATACTCTGCAAGCTTGGCTGATTTGGACTCTCTGTAATCTTGAGAACAAAATCATATCGGTAGAGAGGATTCTTCAATATGCAAGTGTTCCCAGTGAACCACCTCTTGTGATAGAATCAAACCGACCTGAGCAATCATGGCCTTCACGTGGTGAAGTTGAAATCCGTGATCTTCAGGTATCCATATCTATTATACTTTACTCCTATCAAAGTTTGTGATATAGAGCTCGCACTTGTTTTATATTATACCTTGACCGTTTGGAATATTTGGACACATTGTTAGGTCCGATATGCTCCACATATGCCTCTTGTGTTGCGAGGAATAACATGCACATTCAAAGGAGGTTTAAGAACAGGAATTGTTGGAAGGACAGGAAGCGGGAAATCGACTTTGATACAAACTCTTTTCCGCATTGTAGAACCTTCAGCTGGAGAAATCAGGATTGATGGAGTGAATATTTTGACCATTGGGTTGCATGACTTGCGTTTAAGACTAAGCATCATACCCCAAGATCCAACCATGTTTGAAGGAACAATGAGAAGTAACTTGGACCCTCTTGAAGAGTACACAGATGATCAAATCTGGGAGGTGCGTCGGTTTAAATCTCTGAAAGTCGCACGTTCTTCTTTCTTTAACTAGTTTAAACAATGTTCAGTCTTGGCTAATGTTTGCGCGGTGTTTTAGGCTCTTGACAAGTGCCAACTAGGAGACGAGGTGAGGAAAAAAGAGCAAAAGCTCGATTCCAGTGTGAGCGAGAATGGAGACAATTGGAGTATGGGTCAGAGACAACTAGTGTGTCTCGGGAGAGTTCTTCTCAAGAGAAGCAAAATCTTGGTGCTTGATGAAGCCACTGCTTCTGTTGACACTGCAACTGACAATCTGATTCAGAAAACGCTAAGAGAACACTTCTCAGACTGTACAGTGATAACCATTGCACACAGGATATCTTCAGTTATTGACAGCGACATGGTTCTGCTTCTAAGCAATGGTTTGTCTGAAAAAAATCTCAAATTCATTCGATGGAACTTGTGTGCATATGAAACATTGAGAAATGTCTTGTTGTGTTCTATTTGCAGGGATCATTGAGGAGTATGATACGCCAGTGAGATTACTGGAGGATAAGTCTTCCTCTTTTTCTAAGCTTGTGGCTGAGTACACCTCAAGATCTAGTTCCAGTTTCGATTGAAGCAAAGACTCTGCTATTTTCCTGCTGATGATGACGATGAAGAAAAACTTAGGATGTCTGAATCTGGTTTAGCCACAACACTAGCTGGATTATGATTCACACAAGAAGAAACACTATCTTTTGTTAAAAGCTTTTGTTCTTAGTTTATAGCTTCTACTACTGTTGAACCCCTAAAAACGATTATTCTACATCGCTAGTTTCAAATCAATGCAATAAAAGATTGTTCACTTCTGATTGAAAATTTCAGAAACGTTTCTCAATAAGTCATTATTGATTTGATGAAAGTTAAAACAAAAAACCAGGGATCAAAAACAAAAAACAAAAAAACAGAGCTTGATAGACTCAAAACAGATGAAAGTAAAACCGACGCAGCATCTTTGTTGAAGAGCAAACCGGGTTAGTTTTTATTAAATCAAGATCACACGGGTCTATGAACAAAAACCGGGACGGTTTAGTAATCTCTTTTTGCGTGGTTGCTTGGTTGGTGGATGCGATAGGGGTATTAATGTAATTAACTATTATCTGCCTGCCACTTGCTCACGAGCGACTTTGGTCTGAGAAAAACAATTTTGACGGAGGAAAGGCTGCGCCTTTTTTCTCCGCAACTTCACCATTTTCGGCTTTTCGCTGCCGGAGGGGTTTCCCCATTGCCAGCTATGAACCTTAGTTCTCATTCTCAAAATCACCATTTTACTTTCACTAAACAGATAACTATCCTTTTGGTCTACCAATTTTAGACGCTTCTGAGCATTTACAGAGACATTGACTGAGTAAGGAGGAGCCGTCTTATCTTTCTTCATACTTGAGCTCTTCCCACACGTCACATACCGGAGGCATTTTTAGCGAAGTTTCTAGCTCCAAGGTTCTGTTTTTGTTTGCTCTAGGGTTTTCTATTATCAGGTTCTTATGATGGGTATGGCACTTGAATTATCTGTTCTGGGTCGATCTGTCATTGACTCTAAAACCTTAAATTTGAAGAGATATGGTCAAAAATCGAAGCTTTCAGGAAGATTTCTGCCCAGAGCTGAGCTGCACTGCCCTGTGGCGTTGAGTTCTTCTAAACACTCCAATTTGAGTTTTAGATTCCGACGAAGTTGTGAATTTAGCTACAGAAGTCGCTTTATGCTGTTTAGCTCCAGTCAATGTCACGAGGGCAGTCAACGAAAGTCCGATTCTGGTGAAAAGGAGCTGGAGTCGATTAAGGTTTTGCTGAAACGTGGAATTGTGATAGGAGCTCTAGTCTGTGGAGTTTTCTTGTATGGATGTCAGAAAGTGTTGGCATCGGCTGGTGTGGTCGAAGCAGGCTATGAGGTGTTTGGTCAGAGCGTAGTGTTGTTTAAGAATGCTTTGCCTAAAATTTACCAGGTTCTTACGGTTCTTAGAGAGCAAGGTCTAATTTTGGCTGCGCTGCTCAGCCTCTCAGCATTCTTCTCTATGGCAGAGACGTCCATTACCACTCTGTGGCCGTGGAAGGTAAAATCAGAACATTCATTTTGGTGTGATTTAGTAATGCTAATGCTGTTTAGTTGATTTTGGAACAACGAGATCTATTGGCAAGAATATGTTGTTTAAGTTACTCAATTTGAAAATTCCATACAATTTTTTTGCCTGGTCTCCAATGTTCTTATAATGTTGTATCTGATTGGTTTTGACATATTGCTGTGTTATGTACGGCTTATCTCAGGTGCGTGAGTTGGCTGAGAAAGAACCAGAGAATGGTGTATTCAGAATGCTCCGGAGTGATGTCACCAGATTCTTGACGACTATACTTATTGGAACAACGTAATTGTTTTTTCCTAGATATGAATCGTCTTTAGAGGATTGCTATAAATATTGTCTCTTATCTTAGGTCTTGTGGTTGGTCTTAGTGTTGTGAATATTGCGGCAACTGCACTGGTCACTGAAGCAGCAACAGCTATATTTGGGGAAGCTGGTGTTAGTGCTGCCACTGGATTGATGACAGTATGTATAATTGTTTCAACACTTTTTCATACCTGTAAACTTTATAATCCTTTTGTTTGGTTTAGTACAATGCCTCTTTTGTTTCTGTCTGGATATTCTTTGATCAGTATAATTGCTTCCTAAGAATTTGCCATTCTTGGGTGACTATATAGGTGGCTATTTTACTCCTGACTGAGATTACTCCAAAAAGTGTTGCTGTGCACAATGCTCAAGAAGTTGCAAGGATTGTGGTAAGTTAAAATTAATTGTCAGTGGTTCACTCTAAGCAAACTTTATGTGGATATCCAATGGCTTTGCTCATTGTGACCCTTCTGCTATGAAATAGTTTAACTGTTCAAATCTCATATGTGGGTAGTAAAAAGACATGACTTATTTTGTATGACTGTGCATAGGTCAGGCCAGTGGCGTGGCTTTCCTTAGTATTATATCCTGTCGGAAGAATTGTCACATATCTGTCAATGGGAATACTGAAAATTCTTGGTTTGAAAGGACGGAGGTATGCATCAGTCTAGACTTGTTTTAATATTTGATTCGGTTTGGTGGATTGTCATGCCTTCTCCTTGGTAAAAGTTAGCAGATCCTAGATGTAAATCTTGTGGCCTTTTTTGTGTGTGTCAGTGAACCATATGTTACTGAAGATGAGTTGAAACTGATGCTAAGAGGTGCAGAATTGAGTGGTGCCATTGAAGAAGAGGAGCAGGTATGAGTTTTGTAATAAATTTGTTTCTAAAAATCTATACCAGACCTATGTTTATGCTACCGATTGCCCTGCAGGATATGATTGAAAATGTGCTAGAGATTAAGGATACCCATGTTCGAGAGGTGATGACTCCCCTTGTTGATGTAGTCGCAATTGACGCCAGCGCCAGTCTAGTTGATTTCCATAGTATGTGGGTGACCCATCAGTACTCAAGGTAAAAAAATTCCATAGACTTCTCACTTAAGCCGTTTCCCTTGGATTATTCATCAAGCTCAATTAATTTTCTTCTCAGGGTGCCTGTTTTTGAGCAGCGTATTGATAATATAGTGGGAATTGCATATGCTATGGATCTTCTAGATTATGTTCAGAAGGTTTGACAGTTTCATTTCCTATTTCTTGCTTCCAGTTTTTGTTAGGGTTTCTTTCTGTTAATTGTGTTGTAGAATGAAATATACTGTGTTTGATTTTGAAGGGTGATCTGTTAGAAAGTACTTCTGTGGGGGACATGGCACATAAACCTGCATATTTCGTCCCTGGTAATTATCAATGTGTTTGCTTTTGGATATGTTGCCAAACTAGGCATTTGAATGCTTCAGATTTTTTCTGCATTCGGATTAAATTATACTGTTATATTACCGACATTAAACACGAATTCTTCACACTGAATTATTATACTCTGAAGAAAATCTAATGATATATGTTACACTTTGCAGATTCAATGTCTGTTTGGAATCTTCTTAGAGAATTCCGAATAAGAAAGGTTCACATGGCAGTTGTCCTTAACGAATATGGTGGAACGATCGGAGTATGTGCCGCTCTTCTTTTGTGCTTCTTTACTCTCTCTCTTCCACAGTTAGCTAATCTCTTTCCTACTAATTTGTTTCTGCAGATAGTAACTCTTGAAGATGTGGTCGAAGAGATTGTTGGTGAAATTTTTGATGAAAACGATTCCAAAGTAAGTGCCCTAGTTTCAACTCTTTAAGAAAATCGTCATTCTAGACCTACATTTCTAGAGAATATTAACCTATATCTTACATAACTTATTTGCCCATTAGTAAGGCTCTATTCCATTGCTTATGGCCTCCATGATTTTGGCTCAATAGGAGGAGATTCAGAAGAAAACAGGATATATTGTCATGAGAGATGAGGGCATATATGATGTTGATGCTAATACATCAATTGACCAGCTATCTGAAGAACTGAATATGAAAATGCCAGAGGTAATGTTATTTTCAGCAGTCTCTTTTATTCCTCTTTATTGCGTCCTCAAGAGCATTCCTCAGGGTTATCTTTTAACTTTGTAAATGTGAACATGTTCTTTAAAAGTTGAAACCCACAATGTTTGTTCATTTGGGAAACAGGGCATTCAGTACGAGACAGTCTCAGGCTTTGTGTGTGAGGCCTTTGGGTATATCCCAAAAACTGGAGAAAGTGTGAAGGTTGTTCTTGAAAAGGAAAGCTGGGAAGAGGATGGTGAGGAGGAGGAAGGTAAACAGGAGAGGCAAGAGCCAAAGGAAAAGAACCAAATCTATAGAGTAGAGGTATTGAGTGGCTCATTTTCATATTTGGCACAAAGCACCGTCAATGTTTTGAACTAATCGAGGTCTTTTTCGGTTTGTAGATACTAGCAGGGAATGCAAGAAAAGTTAGTGCTGTCCGGTTTGAGAGAGTGAACGATATGGATCAAGTGTCGGAGGCAAGTGATGTAAAAAGCATGGTTCCCAAATTTGTAAGGAAATGGAGCAGCGAAGAAGATGATGGGAACTTGTCCAACGAAGAAGACCAATCCGAGAATGCTGTCTTAGATGAACATGTACTGGCTGATAATAGCAAGAAACAACAATGACACTGAGATACAGTTCCTTTTTTCTTTATGCTGCATTTTTCAATTCTTCTTTGAAAAGGAAAGAAGTAAGCTCACAAATACAAGAAGCTTTCTTCTTTAGATTTAATGTAATAATCAGGATGGATAAATTAAGAAATTCGTGTTAGGTAAAATCCTATACAAGAAAGAAAAAAAACATCATCAGGAGAAATATGAAATTCGTACGCAAGTCTACATTTAATTTGTCGATTTCTGTTTATGCACAGACGACTCTGTTTCCGAAAACAGAGCTTACTGGTCTAATTGTTAATATTCTTACACAGATGAGACTTTTGGATTTTATTTTGCAGTTTGATTTATGTTTGTAGACAGTGGATTACAAGAGAGGGTTATTCTATGACACTAGTAGCTTTTTTCAACTTTTCTCATTGTGTAAAAGATTAATCTAAAGGTTAAGACATGATCTGAAACAAAAACCCAAATAATAGAATCTCTGTCTCTCCTTTCCTCCACCTATATATCTCTCTATACAAACCTGAATCCAATAGCTTTTGAGTTTCCTACTTGATTTTAATCAGAAGTTTCTCAGGTTTTAGCCGCAATCTCCAGAAGAGTTATTCTTCTTCTTTTAATACTTTGGGGGCTTCAAAATGACTTGAGGCACTAGACTACACTAGCCTCTTCAATGCCTCCACCACATTTGACACTGGAGGCCTAAGTCCAGGCTCCGTCTGAAAACAAGAAATAACAATCCATTCTCACAAACCTTGAACTTAGAAGCTCTGAAGAACATAATAACACAATAGAGAATCAACAATGAGCGTACCATTACGCAGATGGAAACTATATCCGCGAATGATGATACAGATTCTGGAGCGTAGAGTCCGCACAACGCGGGATCCACCATTTCATCCAGAGTATCCATGTCTTTAAGCTGCGGCTTTGCCCAACGAACTAAAGACTGTTCTGCTTTTGGCCTCCCACTGAAGATTAGAGGCATTCAAAAAACATTTCAGATACTTGTATAGTTCTTTATAGATATTATATCGGACATTACTACTGTTTGAGAATGGAACCTGTCATAAGGCTTTCGACCAGTTAGCAGCTCAAGCATCACCACACCAAAGCTGTACACGTCGCTCTTTTGTGTGTAAGCGGAGGGATCTGTGCATTCTGGGGCATTGTATCCAACTCCAAGATTCTGACTTGTGCGCTACAGTTTCAAGAGATGAGACACTTTAATAGATTTGAAACAACTCTGTATCTCCATAACACTAATTTTTACAAGAAGCTCACGTGGTGAAAGTTTGCCAAGCCATAGTCTGAGAGGCGGGGATTTAGCTCATTATCAAGTAAAATGTTTGATGACTTGATGTTCTTGTGAACTAGCGGAGGCGAACATGTTTCATGAAGGTACCTGACAAAAGAGAGTTTCTTGTCACAAGATAAAAAATGAAAATAAAGAAGAGCAGCAAGTAGCTAGTTCGATGATTCTCCTCAAACAAATGGTTTAGATAATTACTCTATAGCTTTAGCAGTTCCGAGAGCGATTCGGATTCTGGTGTTCCACGTCAATGGTTTGCTGAAATCATCAGACAGGTGAAGAAATCTGTGAAGTGATCCACTTGTGAAATACTCATAAACAAGCATATTTCTTCCTTGTTCTGAACAATAACCCACGAGTTCTGCCATATTCTTGTGGTGAATACTCGAGATACTCGACACTATGTGTGAAAACTCTTCCGGATTGCCTTTTCCTAACAGAGAAGAATCAATCTCTTTGACTGCAAATTTCTGGTAAGAAGAGGATAACAAGATAAGAGATCTAAAGAAAGTTTTCTTGAGAAGAAAATGTGGAATGTAACAAGGAAAACAAACCCTTCCATCCTGAAATTTAGCTTTATAAACACGTCCAATGGTTCCTTCACCAAGAAGGCGATTCGGCGAGAAACAAGACGCGGTATTCTGCAAATCCGCTAGTGAAAACGCTTTCACACCGCGTGTATCAGGAGAGTCTTGGGAGGTGGAGGAACGGTCAGGGGTAGCAGCCACTTGGGTAGAAGGTATGAGATGAAAAGTAGGAGAGTTCTTGAAACTGACAGAAGAAGTTCTTTTAACAGAAGGCTTTGTTTCAAGTGAAGTATTAGAATCAACTGTCTTCTGGTTTTTGAATTCTTCCATATTATCGAATTGAAGCATCTGAGAGGATTGTGGTGTGAAGAGTGGCTTGCTTCGGTTGGTTCCTTTCTCGTCGTCGAAAAAGTGAGAAGAATCATTAGAGTTCTTTCTTCGAGAAATCAATGCAATCAACCCTGCAAATAAAATGAGTCCACCTATAGAAGACACCGCTATTATAACTCCTAGTGTCAGAGCCTTGCTGCTTCCTCCACCGCCTCCTGATGAGTTTCTGTCTATGTGACGGGTTCCCGGAGGTGGTGAAGGAGCTCTACCGCTTGACCACTTGTTTCCTCCAGTTCTAACCAAGAAATGAAGAAAAACACATTAATGCTTTTGCATCTTTTGATTGTGTTTAAGGGAGAATGAGAGAGATAATAAAACTTACTCAAGGTTTCCAATATTCTTCAACTCGTTTGGGATCCAACCAGTAAATTGATTGTTTGCTACGTTTCTGTCAACGCAAGATTCATAAACAACATTAATGAAAGAAAGTTCATATTTCAAGGATTTAAACGATGTGTTATGTATATAGCATGAAAAATACTAACACATCATCAATCTGAGGGAGGTCCCTGAGAGCATTTATAGAGCCTTTGAATTGGTTTTCTTGCAAATGCCTATAATTAGAATGGTAAGGTGAGTAACAGTACAAAGGAGTTAAATTTGAACAACTACTTCGAAGTGCTTTCTTCTCTTACAGTGTTTTAAGACCTGTTAGATTGGCAAAACTCTGCGGTAGTTTTCCCGTGAGTTGATTGGAAGAAAGATCACTGCAAAACATATACTCAATGAAGTTAATGAAATCTTTCCAAATCTGCTGCAAAAAAAGAAGTATGTGGCTTACATTGTTTCAAGTTTTGGAAGCTTTTGAAACATGTCACTGAGTTCACCATTGAGGTTGTTACGGCCAAGGTTTCTGAGTAAATACAAGAACAGGTATGACTAAAAGGGCGGGGTGATACGTGGGAAAAGATTATGCGAATGAGTCAAATTAAATGTCTTTGGCTTACAGGTAACTGAGGTCGTTCATGAGAGACACCGAATATGGCACATTACCGTTGAAGTCATTCTCAGAGCCATCTCTGCAATACCAACACATTGAAATTGTGTACTAATGAACATCATATATTATGGCTTTGTAATTCGAAGATACTTACAGATAAGTAAGCTTGTCAGGAAGCTGGTAGGGTAAGTTTCCGTTAAGATTGTTCTTGCTTACATCACTGTTACAATGACAAAACAGAACATGTAGCTGATATCATCAATTAACTGAATTTGATCAAGAAGTAGAGATTAAGGAGATGTATCGAGGGTAAAAACATTCTCACAGGTAAGTGAGCGATTTCAAGTTTCCAAGCTGGTAACCTAAAGATCCACTGAGTCCACGTCCAGATACTTTTCTACAGAAACAGAAAACGAGAAAACAAGAAAATCAGAATCGGTGAAGAGTATCAAACCATTGATCAAGACCAGAGAGGAAGTAACAAACATTTCAGTAACAGAAGAGCCTTTGCAAGTAATGCCATCCCACGAATCGCCACAAGGATCGCCTCCGCTTGAAGACCAGCCTTTGAGTTTTGATGGAGAGTTCATGCTCTTATAAGCGTCATTAAGAGCAGATACTACAAGAATCCATAAATATGATCAGGCAGGAATAACGTTCATGAACTAAATATGAAATTTTACAACCACCTCTCTGATTTCAAGATCGGATCACAACGTTTTTAAATGATTCAATAAGAACACTCACCGTCTTGGCTATCGGTTTTTGCAAGAACAACGGAGGTGAAGATTCCGAAACATGCAATGAAGACAAGTACGATCCGCTGCAGATTTGGTCCCATGATCCGACAGTTTTAAGCTCAAAAATCAAAATCTGTAAAATAACAAAAGAGATGATCCAGAGAGAAACCCAGGGCTGGTTCCGGGTTTCCTTGGGGATGAAGGAAACACACGAAAACCAAAGGAGAGGAAACAAAGAAGCTAGATAGGTCATGAAAGAAAACTAAATTGGAAATGGTGTGGCAGTAACCAAAAATGGCAAATTCAGTTTCTTCTGTTTTCTTTTAGGATTTTTGAATGACGTTATTGAGTGAAAAGGCGAATAAATCTGGACGTGTGAATAGAGAAATGTACAGCTAAAAATGAAGCAGACACCGAAACATTAGGAGAGAGACCACAACTGTGTCCAAGTCCCGATCCAACTGCAAAACACACACATAAACAAGTTTGTTTCAACGTATATTCAATTTCAAGCACACGTGTGTGTGAACAAACAAAAATTACAACAATTTCATTCAATTGGTCTGAAATTTGGTGAGAAAAACAAGGGCTTGACTGTAAAATACAAGTTTTTACATTCACATTAACACAAATATAAAGTCTTCCACGACACGTATACAAAACTTTGAAGACCCCAGAGCTCATGTGATCAGAGACATTGCAGAAATAGAACTTTTCTATTCACACGTTTAATCACTTTTACAGACACTCCCTATCACACAAGCTTAATCTAAGTAAGTTGCACATGCTTCATCAAAACCAAATCTATGCATGACTTAAATACCAGCGTTTTGGGAAGTTTGACTCAGTTGAGCTCCACGCTTTCTCATCTTCGACAAGAAGTAAGCCAACGCGACCTTTGCCCCTAAGGCGGAGTGACCACGAGACAGGCAGATTGCACCACCAACGGCACCGCCCACAAGTAACATACCATTTGCTATCAGTTTCTTTGAAGGCTTTCTCAACAGTTTCTTCCGTTTGGCTCCTTCACCTGTGTGCATACCACTAGTGGTAGTTCCCGAGGAGTTTGTAATGTCGTCTGTCTGACTTTCTAACTCCGATGGAATCTGTGGGATAAGACAAGGGTGGGTCAAACAAGGCATATTCATTGAGATTTCACAAACAGATATTTGCAGGGAACAATCTATCCAGCACTTGACCAGAGAACTGAACTCAGAGCAGGTAAAAAAAAACACTAACATCTCACCTTTTTCATTAAGCTTACAGCAGATAATGTGGGCCCTTGGGGTCGATGACTGGTTGCAATGTACTTGCGAAGTGCATTTTCCATCTTACAAACGTAACTCCATATGCCTCTTGAGAAAGCAAGCTTTGCCATCTCAACATTTAATCCAGCATCCTCCTGGTGAACCATGTGTATCTCACAAGCGTTCCTACCAGGAACTGCAGCAAGTTTAAGTTATGCATAGACAGTATGGAGGAATGAAAAACCTTATTCACCACTCATACATATTACAGAGATTTGTGGTATATGTTACTGATGAGATATCAAGAGAAGATTTAGTTGAAATATGGATGATAACCCTGACAAGAAACACTTGCCTTTCCTAATTCGCCAACCAGATCTGAAATAACTTACACGTACATACTTCCTCTGTTGCGGCACCATATTGTGATCACATTCCTGATAATAACCAAAGAGCAAAACAATAAGTAAAGAGGCAAAGCGAATAACAGATAATATATAACATGGTCCAGGTCTGTGTATCTAGCATATACGAGAAATACTTAGCAAATTTAAAGAGGAATGCATAGGTGCAAATGAATAATGTAATTTAGAAATAATAGCATTAAAAATAATGCCCTTAAGATAAGTGCATCATTACCTTGATGAAACAGTAAAACTTATCCTTCCCCTCCCACAATTTCCACGCTAATACATACTCCCTTGGAGTCAACAAGGGAAACTTTTTTATAGTGCGACCAATCTCAATCCCACTATTACTGTCAACCTGCAATTGCTCATGCTCAACCACAGTCTTGTCCCATTGTTTCCTGTATTCATTGTCCATGTAAAAGTCCCTCAAAACCTCTGGGGAGCAATCCTCAAACACAGTTGTACTCAGATACTTCATGGGACTACCATCCTACAAGAAACCAAAGAAGAAACTCAGTTACCAGAGAAAAAAACAATCTTACTAGACACTTGGAAAAGTAAAAAGCTCTACACAAAGATAAAACTTTGAGATTACTGTTGGTTTGCAGCATTTAGCAGTGTAGGAGATACGAGGGTTGCTTTTCTTAATAACATCTTCCCATATCTCAGCATCCTCACTTCTTTCCCCCAATTTTTGAATCAGACCCTTTAGATCTTCATCAGAAACAAGTGTAGTAGATATTCTGCAAAGCGTATAGTCAATAGATGAAGTCTCAGAGATAATCAAAGAGTAGAATAATAAGATCATAAAGTAGACGATTATAACTAAAAATCATACGAGGCACAAGCATGAACACACAAAAGGGAAAGAGGCTAAAGGTTATAGATTTACGCAGCAAACAAATTCGGCAAAAAGATACTAAATTGAAAGTTTAACACTTTACCCTGATTGGGAGCTGAGAGATTGAGAAACCGAGACGACAGGGGAAGAAGAAGAAGCATGACTGAAGAATCGGAATTTCCGGGAAAGGAAGAATTGGTAGAGAAGAATGAAGACAAGTGCGAGCACGGTGGCCCAGCAATAACAAAAGACTACATCACCGTCAGCTCGCCGGAAAAATCTCTCGGAAGAGGAGATAAATTGAGCTAACGTCGATAAGGTATCACCACTATTCATCGAATTCCAAAATCTCTCTCTGTGTTTTTTCTGAGCAAAACCCTTGGAAATCGGTTCTATCAAATGGCTTTAAGACGTTTGTATATTCGCGCGTGGACTAGGACTAGGACTAGGATTAGTCTGGTTCTTGTTGGCTGAGTCATAAAGGCAACAACGAATCCTCAAGCTCGGTCCTGTCCGGGACTCTTCTTATTTTCTCTCTTTTTTCTTTGTGGCCCTTTTTGTTTTTTTGTTGTTACAGTTTGGCCCCTTTTTTATTAATGTTACGATTTGGCCCTCCTTTCTTCCCTTTATTTTTGTGGACCAACAATGGTTAGTACTTTTAAACCATTTTTTTATACATTAAGGTTTCAAAAAAAAAAATCATCAGTAAGTAGATCATATCTATCTACGTAATAATGCAACCCGATTAGATCTAGAAATATGGCAAAATAGACTAAGGACTGACATAGACAGTCCTTAGATTTATATGAAACTATTTTATTTGTTTCTCACAAATGGATAATATCAATTACAACTGATCCCTTAGCCACATTATTGTTAGTGAATCATAACATCTCACAAATCTGAATCTGTCTTGCTTGTAAAAAGGGTCACGAATATATTGACATGCTATGAGTATGAACCACACAATTCAGTGTCCCTTTTGATGACAATTCATTCATATGGATAAGTCATTGATTGACTTTCTTGTCACGTTCACAATCGGACTCTCAAAAACTAAGATATGTGTAGAAAAAACACACAAAGAAACAAACTTTGGATATGTGGAAAGCTGAGAGCTTTGAATTTGATTGATGTGTGTAATCTGCATTTTTATTTTGAAAAACTGCCTGCAAAGATAAATGAGGCCAACTTTACAAGAGAAACATTATATTGTCTTTCATACATTATCTTCTTCATCTTCTTCTTCTATCAACTCAGAAGAGTGAGGGTATTATAGAACATTGAAAAGAGGGAAATGAATCAAATTTTGGCTAAATACCCCTGAAGCAGAAAAGGGCGGAGGAAAGAGGCTTACTTTACACAAAAACCAGACCCGGTCAGACGTAAAATTTCATTTGAAATACCTTCTTAGAACAAACAAAAGATCATATTATGGAATTTGAAAACATAGTCTTTGCTAATTGATGTCTTTTACTTACTAGTTGGATTGACCAGAAGAGACTGCTGCTGTTGTAATTGCATCTGGAGATGAACTGGCCTTGACTGCTTCTTTGCTGCCTTCGTCCAAGCGGACAACTTGCGCAAAACTCTTGGACATGTTCTTCATGAAGTCTGTGGGTAATGCAGCAGAAGCAGGTTTATGTTCATTTTCTCCTGCTACTACTCCTGCAGATGGCAAGCTTGGCTGTCTTCTTGCCTTCCGGTCTTGTATAATTTTCTCCCGCTCTTCATAAAACCCGAAATCATCCAAGATTGACGTGTCAGCGTCGTAGTTCTTGAAGATCTTCAGCATCTCGATGCCCTGTTCCAGTTTTACCTGTAGTTTTTGGTTGTGGTTATGGTGTGGCTTAAAAGAGGTATCTTATGGACAAGAAAGCTTGATAGGCACAAATTGCTACTTACTTCTTGGGTGTCTCGACTATTAGTCACAGGCTTATTGTCATTGTTTTCCAATATAATGTGGCGGAACTGGCTGTTTGGAACATCTTTGATAATGTGCCACTTCACTGGGAACTGTCCACTCCATTTATCTTGTTGCCAGTAATCAACGCTCTTCTCAAAATCAACAGGTCCAACCATCTCTGCTACACCACAGAATTGAGAGCTCGCATTTACCTGAATTTACAAACCCGTAAGCAATCTGCAAAAAGAAGAAAAACTAATTTTTTTTCACTTGATCAAGGATTAGACTCGTACCGAGAACAGAAGAAAAAGTGGACACGGTTCTTTCTCATCCTTGGCCTCACGATAAGCAGCGTCAAGCTTTTTGTTGCCATTAGGGGTGCTAGCCCATACATTGTATTTGATGCTTTTGTGAACATTGTCTTCACTGTAAGACTTGATGATGAACAACTTGGCGTTAGTGTAGTCGGTGACAAAGTCTGCGTTGTTGGATTCCTCGTGCTCCTTTGCACTGCCTTTGTTATTTTTCTTAGAATCAGCAGCAGAATCAAGCTCCTCTAAGACCTGAGTCTTGGGCTTTGAAGCCCTTGGTCCTCGATTTTGCTCATTGAGGATATCAAAAGTACCATTATAAGCACCACCCAAAGATGGATCACTAACCCTTCCACGCCCTCGACTGTTGTCAACCCCAATCCAGCCTTGGTTTCCCATACCCACATTAGAAATTAGTCTACTTCCATAGTTAGAACCCTGGCCACGACCACCACTATGCATATAACCTCTGTTATAAGAGTTCGAACCAGATCCAAAACCGTAAAATGATCTCTGTCGCTGTGACCCCTGACAAATTAAAGAACAATCTACTTTTAACATATAATCCAATATGTAACCATGAATAGAAGAAAGCTATCCATATGTCGGATAAGAGTAGATAAGAAAAGTGAACCAACCATGGGTATGTTCTGGCCATATGATCCATATGAGCCGAGTGGCTGAGGAGATAAAGCCGGAGAAATAGAAGAAGAATGCCTGTGCATATCAGAAGGCTTGGACCAATCCGACCATATTCCCCCGTCAAAACCTTGCTGCCATTCAGGAAAACCAAGGTTTGGCTGGTTTCCATTAAACGGTCCAATGGGATGAGGATGGTAGGATTGGCGTGGTCCGATGTTATCACCTTGTTGGTCAACACCGACAAGGCTGGTGAGCTCGGGCTGAGTTGGAGAAGTAATATATTGCATGCTAGGAGGAACTACCTGCTGGTAATACGGTGATGCCCCTGAAAACGGAAACTGTTGTGGAGAATACAACTGTCCCTCAGAAGGCAAGGGACTTGCTGCAGGGGAATATGGCCCATATGGCATTTGAGGGTTGTATCCATATCCCGTTTGGTAGACCAGAGAAGCATTCTCATTGAAGCCAACCTGATTTGATCAGAGAAGAATATGAACAATTTGGAATGTTTTAAAGAAGAGATCCCAGAAGAGATGGTAAGGTGTACACACAGGAGATGTGATGTCCAATCCTTCAACATTGACATACGAGGAATACTCGTCCCATTCGCCTGTGGGGTTTTCATAACCTGGCTCCCCAACATAGAAAGTAATTCAGATTAGCTTCTAACAGCTCATATGCAATTCAAGAACTAGAGAAGTCAATCATGGATAGAGGAAGGCTTATACTTGCCCTTTCGATGGCCACTAGTATTACACTTACACATCCACAAGAATATGAAACATGTAAACTCCATGAGCTCAGAGATCTGATCAGAGAAGCCAAACAAAACATACATGAATCACAAAACCAACCTCTATAGTAAAAGCCTTGTGCTTGAGGAGAGAGGATGCTGCTAGGTAAGTGTCCGGCAAAATCACCGGCTAAACCATAAGGTCCAGTAAGTGGAGCAACTTTTGCTGGATGAACTACAACTGGAGCTTCCTGGGAGGACTTAAAAGAGGCTGATGTCTCGTTGTTTGCCGGGACAGTCTGCTAGAAAAAAAGGCTCAAAGAGTTAAAATTTCTCTCTATGAATCTTCATTTCAATGGAGATATAACCAGACTCAGATCAACTACCTGCTCCTTCATGATGTCCAAACTAGCAGGTTGCTCCTCTGTATTCATGCACAACCGGTAAACTCAAATAAGTCGGTGGGAATCATTCATGAACAAGAACAAGATCAGCAAAACAAAAGCAGATCCTAATGCAAAATCCAAAATTTGAACTAAACGAACACTCAAAAATCAAAGAGCCTAGATCCCAGATCTTAGCATAAGGAAATCGAATTCTCTTAAGCTTACACTTCCAGTTCAATTATACTAGTGGATCACTACCAAAAATTTCAAAAGCAAAACTCGCAAATCTAAATCCAAATCGAGATCAACGAACCCTAACACATCAGAAACATGAACCACGGGATTCGACAGGAAACCCACTAAGAATTGAGAAAAAGGAAAGGCAGAGATCAAACGTAAAGGAATCAAATTTAGACCAGAATCTGAAACAATTAAGGATAATTGAGAGATGGGTCAGTAAGTGACGTTACCTGAAGTAAGATCTGAGGTGTGTGATTGAGTCGTTGCCATGAATCTGATCGAAAGGTCAAGAATAAGGATCTGATTCAAAAACAAAACAAACAAAAAAAACTGGAAAAACAGAATCTTTATATGTAGGGAAGGACAGAGGATCTTTCCATATATGTATTGTATAAATTACGTAGCAATACGTAGAGAGATTATTACAGTAAAAAAGATTTACAAGTTTGTGTTTTTATTTTGTTTTTTTTTTACGAACGAAGAAGAACTTGGTTGCCATTAATGAATGATGCAACCAAAGTGAGAAAAGGTTATTACCTTATTTAATGTTTGGTGTTGTTGTTGTCTTTAAAGCGCAAAGTTTTTTACTACAAGAGAAAAAAAAAAAAGTTATGAGCCTTCTTTTTAGTGACTCTTTGTGGGAAAATGGCAATTACGATGATCTCTTCTTTTTTTTTGGCCTTTTTCTCTGTTTCATTGAGAATTGAGATTGTTCCCTTGGAGACTCCGAGAATCTTTTTTCTTCTTTTTCTATTCATTATAGTTTTATCTATTACTTAATCATAATCATAGATCAAATCCTAATTTTTTTTATTGTTAACAAAATATGTGATCCCTAAGCTAAATACTATAATGGATCGACTGATCAAAGAATATTTTAATCAGTTTATGGACCACCAATTTACATTTATGCCCACCAATAACTTTTTTATACAGATCTATTGGTTTTGTATTAGATGGGCTAGTTCGGTTTGATGCCAGTGGACTGAATTCTAAAAATAAATGGGTCTAAATCCGGAAATAGCGCAATTGATATTTATTTATAAAATTTAGATATCTTGTAACCAAAAAAAAAAGAAGCTATATATTTTCACTATCAAAAATTATTAATATAACACTTAGATAATATAAAATAGAGGTGGGGAACCAAATTTCAAATAACTTGAACGGTAGATAAAAAGTTTATACCTTGTATAATCCAAACCGAAGTCCAATCTTATGTAAGTAGTGTGACTAACCAAAAAAACCGAATGAACCAAAATTAATAGATTAGTATCTTTAATTTTTATTCACATTAAATGGTAAAATTTAATAATTTGATTTTATTTTTATTTTTGTTAAAGATTGATTTTTTAAAAATAAAAATTTTGGTAAGTTTAGAACACAATAATAAAATTTAATAATTGTATAGCATTTGTGAAAAGCTGCTGTGGGAGTTTTTGAGATCCATCTCTTGTTGTCAAGTTCATCCTCTCTAGGTGGGAGTTTCTTCATTGACGAGGAGAAGAAAGTTGCTGTGGTTTTCGACGTAGACGCCAAATCTTACGAGGTTAAGACCCATGTCAACCAAACACCCAATATTATTGGACAAGATGGATACTTCAAATCTCTGAATATCGGAAAAGTTGGGTTTTTTGGACAAATAGTTCCTAAATATTGTCTCCCACTTGTGTGCTCTTCTTATGTTCCAAGCTTAGTGCACCTGCAAATCAACCAACCTCAGGAAAGAAATCGATGATTATTAATCAGTTCTATTTTCATTACTTTAGTTGTTTCTTGCAACTTCTTTGATTCTCAAGAGTGTCAACGGTAATGTGACTGAATTTTATGGTGATCAACAAAAAGTTATCATATTTAAATGTACCGTATAGGAGACTTTGTTTTACAAAATTACAAGTTTGTATAATGTCTTACACAGGATCATATCATATCACTAATCTGTGAATATCTCTATTTGTAATCACTCTGTTTTCTTTCTTTTCTTTCCTTCAACAACTAAACAACTACGATGGTCAGAAGAATTTTGCTATACGGAGGCTGAAGGTGGTTCTTTGGACGCAGAGATACTATCTGTCAGGTCACGACCACTTGTCTCGAAAGGGAAGAGACAAACGCAAATTCCTGACACAAGAATCACAACCTCAAACAGAAGAACAGCGATCGTCTGATGGCATCCGTGAACTAATCCAACGGCTACGAGTGGACATAAGATTCCTCCAATTCTTCCTACCGAGCTCCCTACTCCTACTCCGGTTGTTCTCACTGCCGTTGGATATATCTCCGGAGCATATATGTAAACCACTGTGAAAGCTGCCGAGATGCAGATACGGCCGCCGAAGAGAAGAACGGTGGTTATGAATGGAGACTGATGGGATAACAGAGGGAGAAGGAAAATGCAACATGTGAACAACATTGATGCCATTGAAGCTTTTCGTCCAAGTCTATCCACCATTGCTGCTGATATCAGTAGACCTGGAAACTCTGAGGACGCCACAGATCAAAAAATAAGATTTAGACTTTTTCTTATTTGTAACAAGTAACAACTGCTTTGGATTTCTTGTGATAACAGAAATATATTGATGTACCTGCGAAACTGGCAATGAAAACGTCTCTGTAGTTAACATCGTTTGAATTTCGCAACTGTTTCTCGGTTGGATAGCAGCGGTTATGGGAATTGTTCAGCTCGGTGGTGAGAAGGACAACGCCATAGTAAGCAAACGCATTTCCAAAGAACACAACCCATAGTAGCAAAGTCCGCTTCATTAGCGTTGGAGATAGAAGAGCTAGTAATGAGAAACCTGGTTCCTTATCAGCTTTTAGTACAATCTTAGACACAGCAACCGCTTCTCCACTTTCTCCAGCCTTGAGAAGATGAGTATTTTCTGTTGGAATGTTTTTATTCTCTTCCAGCTCGGTCTCCAACTCTGAACTGAGAACACCCGGAGGTAGTTGGGTTTTGTTCATCCTCGCAATCTTCTCTAATATGGCAAGAGCTTCGGCTTTCCGGCCTTGTAGAATTAAGTACCGAGGAGACTCAGATGTCCACCTATAGAACAGAAGAAGTAACGAAGAAGGTACCGAAGAGAATGCAAGTAACCACCTCCAACCCAATCTTGGCATGACTAACTGCAAAAGATTGCATTGCATGGTGATGTGAAAAGCTAGCGTCCAAATTATACTGGAAAATAAACAAAGAAAGGCATGAGTTATACCCAAGCAAGGGAAGCCTCAAATATGGTTCCAACGGTCCAGAAAGCTGAGAAAACAACCATCCAAGTCCCTCGGCTTGGTGCAGGTATGAATTCAAGATACCAAGAAGCAAGAACAGGACCTCCTCCCAACCCAAGACCAACCAAACAGCGAAGAATGATCAACCACATGTAGTTAGGTGAAAATGCGCTCAAGAAACCAGCTACAAAAGTCACCACCGCAGTTATGATAAACCCTTTCCTGAGGAATTCAAGGCACAAACATCAAAATCAAATGAAGCCACAATGCATCATAAACAGAAGAATATGACCCAAAACAAAGTCCATTTTAGCATTGATTGATGACCATTGACACAAGACACACAGAAATCGGATGAACAAAGGATGGTCATAAGCTAAACAGTCTGAAATTCAGCATTAGACAAGGTCAGAGATCATTCAATTCAAGAGCTCATAAGAATATGAACATTTACGGAACAATTCAGCCGTCCCCTTTCTACTTGAGGTACCAAGAAACTTATATCAAAGACAACAAGTATGATAAAAGCTACCTGCGGCCATGTTTATCAGAAACAATGCCCCAAGAGTAAGCACCAATGAGCATGCCAGCAAAAACGACGCTAGTTATTAAGCTTTCCTGGCGTGCAGAGAGATTCCAGAGAGATTGAACAGCAGGTCCAACGAAAGAGAGAAGCATCATCTCCATGGCCTCTGCAACCCAACCCATTCCAGCGTAAGCAAGGACGTAAATTTGGAACTTGCCAAATCCCATCGCCACAAGAGCTTCATCCACCGTGAATCTTGTGTTCCCATCTGCCATTTCAAAATCTGGAAAAAACAAAAGAGAAAAGTGTCAACCTTTCATCAATCGGATTCAGATACTAAATGCTCCACACTCATGCTGATACCAAATTCCAAGAGGGCATAACTAAATCCCAATTAAATCTCAAACACCACCATTGATCATCCAAAGGCCATTCATTAACAACGAAACCCTAATCATGATTCGCGAATCACGGTGGTCAATTACTGGATACGGATCAAAAAAGTCATGGAATTGGGAAAAGGAAATCAAAATCAAACCTGGAAGACGTTGAACTTGAAGGAAATGCAGATTCTTTTCTCCCACGGTTTCAGGAGAACGAAATTACAATTGTCAGAGAATTGACAAAGTCAACGCCATTAATGGTTGGCCTATGAAGAAAAACATGTGAAAATCAAAATTCAATCTTTGAGCTAAGCTTTTTGACGCGCGTTCAAGCCTCTGTTGAATCGCTGATGATTCTCTTTTTGTATTTGGGCTTTCTCTCTAGTTAACCCAAATATATGTTTTTAGTAAGGCCCATTTTATTTTTCAATAATTGATCAATGAGGGGACCCAACACTTAAACAAGTCGAAAACAAACATACAGTACGACAAAAGTGGCCATCATTTGTGGGACTAAAGATGATAAATTGAGGTATATTGGCAAAATGCAAACTGAGAATTGATTTATCAACCTTTAGTGAAGTATATAATCTTATATAACCCACTAGCCATGTATTACTTAGAACAGTGTTGAATTATGTTATGTATGTTGCCAAAAATAAATATAAATTATGTAAGGATTTAGACATTCTACCACTTGATGCCTCAAACTTGACTATTTTGAAGATAATAAATAATCAGGTAGAAAGCATTTGCTGAGCTCATTCTCTATGATGAGCATTAAATTAGCATTATCTTACTTATGTGGTAAAAAAGACTAAAGACAAAAAAAAAACAAAAAAAATTGGATGGATTTGTGTGGCTAAGGCTTTAGATATGACCCACAAGTTAATGGATGATGCTACTTTGTCTTTCCTTTTGGAAGATTAATGATCATTAGTTTTGCTATTAAAAGAAACTAATTCTACTAAACTGCATTACAGATCAGTCACTATCATTTTTGGGCAACCATTTTCTCATTCATATTCATTAATCATTATCATTCGTTTTTATATCAATAATTCGTAATTGTGTCACGATTTTTCTTACAACATAAAGATATCAATACTAACTGAAAAAGAAAAGCAGAGAATAGTTCACAATAGTATGTACTCCATTGGAAAAGAAAAAACAAAGCTTACGAAGTACTACTAGTATCGATCACATAAATAATTCGAATCAACAATGATAAATGATTTTAAAAAAATCCTCAAATCTCATAACCCAAAGAAGTAGTATAGTTTTTTTAAAACCAATAATTTGGTTGACCAGGTATGAAATGTGATTAGGAAGAGAATACGAGAGAGAGCTAAGCGTGATGTCGATAAAATAAAATAAAATTTATGTGGCAAAACGCACGAGCACTTGAATCCTACGTGGCAAATGAACTAACGGATTGAATTGGTCCGTGAGTTACAGTCGAGGAAAGAGCGGGTGGAACAAGAAAGAGGTCCAGCAAGACGGAGACCAATCAAGCAAAGCCAACAGTACACACTTCGACGGCGATTTCGTAGCGAAATCTCCGTCTCCTTCCTTTAACCCCATCTCTTCTTCTTCTTCTTTTGCTTTCTCATTCGAATTAACTTCATCTCTTTGATGGGATTCAGCTTGTTTTCTCAAATGTTAGTTTTTTCTTCATTTGTTATGCAGCAAGTATTAAAAAGGTGAAGACTTTATCATCCTCTCAGGTCCGTTTCTATTCTATCATGCCCTTTGATAAAATCAAATATAAAATCAAATAAATTGCTTTTGATTTTCTCTGTGAATGATTCGTACTACTACTTGTCAGTCTCAACATTCTGAATTTAGAATTTAATACCTCATTTCTCTTTGCGTTTCTGTCCTCCTGTAATCGTGTCTTTGCGTAACCTGATTTGATTCCTCTGTTCGAGTTTTAAAGTTTCCATGTGTCGGCAACTCGTTTTGCATTTTTTGGAACACCATATTTAATCGTTGCATCTCTCTGTGTCTGTATATATGGTAAATCTCAATCTCGGATGTACTCTTGTTGCTCCAATTACTTAGCTTTTTAGTTCTCAAGGAACTTATTAACTTGTCAAGATCCAGCCAAGATGGATCACTGGATGATTCTGTATGCCTTGTTCTGAAAGTTAACTAAACAAACTGACTCAATTCTTGTCACTAACATGTTTATTGACCCCACCATTCTTATCCTAATCATCAAAATGTTTGGTTCTCAGCGGCTTGGATGCTAACTGCAAACTAATGGGGGATCTTGTCAAGAGACAGTTTTGATTGTTGATGTACATCAAAGCAATCATGAACAGACACAGGCTTCTCTCAGCGGCAACAGATGAATGCAATAAAAAACTTGGTCAAGCTTGCTCTTCTTCTTTATCTCCAGTCCATAACTTTCTGAATGTCCAGCCAGAACACCGGAAAACTCCTTTCATAAGGTCACAATCTCCAGATTCACCTGGTCAGCTATGGCCAAAGAATAGTTCTCAGAGCACCTTCTCTCGGTCTTCCACCTTTTGCACAAACCTCTACTTGTCATCATCTTCAACCTCTGAGACTCAGAAACATCTAGGAAACAGTCTTCCTTTCCTCCCTGATCCCTCCTCTTACACCCACTCAGCTTCTGGTGTGGAGTCTGCAAGATCTCCATCTATTTTCACTGAGGATTTGGGCAATCAATGTGATGGAGGCAACTCCGGGTCGCTTCTCAAAGACTTCCTTAATCTTTCTGGAGATGCTTGTTCCGATGGCGATTTTCATGATTTTGGCTGTTCGAATGACAGCTATTGCTTATCAGATCAAATGGAATTACAGTTCCTGTCTGATGAACTTGAGCTGGCTATCACAGACCGCGCTGAAACTCCCAGGCTTGATGTAAGTTAATCTCAGTCTTGTACAGCTCTTATGAGTTTGCATCAGTTACTTTGCATGGCTATGACAAACATTGACTTATACTTTCACTGCTTATGACTTTCGGTCTTTGCTGTTGATACATAGAGTGTGAAACGTCATTTGCTCCTTTAACACTTAGTTTCTGTTTGATTCAGGAGATCTATGAAACGCCATTGGCGTCAAATCCAGTGACGAGATTGAGTCCAAGCCAAAGCTGTGTTCCTGGAGCAATGTCTGTAGACGTAGTTTCATCTCACCCTTCTCCGGGATCAGCAGCCAATCAAAAGTCGAGAATGAGATGGACTCCTGAGCTCCACGAGTCTTTTGTAAAGGCGGTGATCAAACTTGAAGGGCCTGAAAGTGAGTTTTAGCTTTTTGAGATACGAGTAGGCACTTATAAAGTAGAACTCTAGAGCTACTCTTGTGTTTGCCATTGGTTAGATATCCTTTGTTTCTTCTCATCTTTCTGCTGATAACGCTTAACCCGGTTTTTGCATTAAACATGTAGAGGCCACTCCAAAGGCTGTTAAGAAGCTCATGAATGTTGAGGGCTTGACGATCTATCATGTAAAAAGCCACTTGCAGGTACTAAATCAGTTTGAGTGTGATAAATTTATAAGTACATGATACCAAATTAGCTGAATATCTCTGAAATTCACGAATGTGCAGAAGTATAGACTAGCCAAGTATATGCCAGAGAAAAAAGAAGGTAAAGCCTCCAACTTGTTATTGTGATTTCACAGATTCTCTGTTTCTGCATGATCATCAGCCATGATTTTGATCTATCTGACAGTTCCTTTATTATTTTTCGTTTATTCCCCAGAGAAAAGGACTGATAACTCAGAAGAAAAGAAACTGGCTTTGAGTAAGAGTGAAGCTGACGAGAAGAAGAAAGGGTAAAGCATTGTGTTTCTCTAATTCCATGTTCAATCCGCAGACATTTTTCAACATTATCCCTAAAATGACTCTCTTTTTCCATGGACAGGGCCATACAATTAACTGAAGCACTGCGTATGCAGATGGAAGTTCAGAAGCAATTGCATGAACAGCTGGAGGTAAAACCGATTACACTTAACTTGGGGAAAAGAAATATTGAAGATTTGCTACTATAACCAGTCCCATAATTGATCAATGTGCAGGTGCAACGGGTGCTTCAGCTACGAATTGAAGAGCATGCTAAATACTTGGAAAAGATGTTGGAAGAACAACGCAAAACAGGAAGGTGGATTTCTTCTTCTTCGCAGACAGTGTTATCACCTAGTGATGACTCTATACCAGATTCTCAAAACATGTCCAAAACCAAAGCATCTTCGCCTCAGCCGCCATTACCTGCAGAGAACAAAGCGTCGGAAACCGAAGACGATAAATGTGAAAGCCCTCAGAAACGTCGCAGGCTTGAGAACATAGCTGAATCTGAAGATCCTAAGAGGTAGTAAGATTCTTCAAGTATGTAAATATGGTCCGTTTTGTGTAATTTAGTGAGAGAGAGAGTGTCACTCAAAATATATGTTTGTAATGTAGATCTTTGTCAGAAACGTGTAAACTTATTACGGATATTGAGGATGTCACTGCCTTCACTGTGAGAAAAGAATCTTTAATTCTGTGTTTGTGTGTGTATAGGTCACTGGTTAGTGAGAAAACTGAAGAGTTCACTTTCCAATGTTTATATACAAGTTTGCTAATATCAAACGTGGAAGTCACTTTCCATAAGAAGCCTTTATGCGTCTGAGAGAGAGAGTACGATAAGTAAATAGACCTTCATGCATACAATTACTTACGGGAAGCAAAACAACTTGAGCAAAATTCTTCACTCTCATCAGTCATCACTCTCTCTCTCTCTTGGAAAAGTCAAAATCAAGGGTTTCGTCGTCGCTTTGACTGGCTTGGACTCGCTTGGTGGGGTTTTCTGTAAAAAAGTTGTTTGCTTTGATCTTCTGTGTTACAATGGAGAAAATTTCTCTGAATGATGATGAATAGTTTCGATAATAATTTATATGGGTCTACCATTTCGTTTGCTAGTTGTTTGAGCATTACTATATAGCTGGTTTTTCGTCATAGTAGAGATTAAAGTTTCGTTTTTTCCTCTCTTTCTCCATCGGCATTAATGATTTCAATCTCTGAGATCAAGTTAGTGAATTCTCTGTCACATTAAAGGCCATTCAAAATTCGATTTTGATGCTTGTTCCTGATTTTTGTAACAGCTGATTGAGAAGCGAAAAATGCTTGAATCAGGAATTTGCAAGTATGCGTGAACAAAGGAGCAAGAAACAATGATCTAAAGAAGATGAAGGTGAGCCTATCACTCTCTCTCTCTATCTCTAGACATTCACTCATCAATCATGCGGTGTATTATAACTCAAGTAGTAATCATGTTGTACATAATTCCCTGTGATTCAAGTTCCACTTACTGTTAGAGAGACGTTTCCTAAGATGGTGATGGAAGAAAGATCTTGTCATACTGCTAACAGAGTTGGGGATGTCCAAATGGGTAATGGTCATAAGCGTGGAAGAAGCGAAGATTCATCCAGCAACAATGTTAGTATAGGTGTGGAGACTGATAAACAGGATATGTTGTCAAACAAAGCCCAAAAGAAGTGGGTCTTTGGAAAATGTGTCAATCTTTCAGCTGTGGATGCCCCATGTTTCAAAGAAATGATGACTGTAGATGGTGGTCAGATGGGGCTTGAGAGCTCTGATTGTCATGATTTAAACGGATGGAGGCTTCAAGATGCATTAGAGGAAGTACAAGATCGTGTGGAGAAGATTAAAGAATCGTGGGCGATCACAGGATGCAGCATCTTGTTGGATGCTTGGGTTGACCAGAAAGGCCGTGATCTTGTTACTTTTGTTGCAGATTGTCCAGCGGGTTTAGTGTATCTGATATCATTTGATGTTTCAGATTTTAAAGACGATGTCACTGCCTTACTATCGCTAGTAAATGGGCTTGTTGAGGAAGTTGGAGTGCGTAATGTGACTCAAATTATTGCATGTTCAACCTCTGGTTGGGTTGGTGAATTGGGTGAGCTATTTGCGGGTCATGACAGGGAAGTTTTCTGGTCTGTGAGTGTATCCCATTGTTTCGAGCTTATGCTGGTGAAGATTAGCAAAATACGTTCATTTGGAGACATATTTGACAAAGTCAATAACATCTGGTTGTTCATCAACAACAATCCCTCAGTTCTGAACATTTTCAGAGATCAGTGTCATGGAATAGACATAACAGTCTCCTCCTCTGAGTTTGAGTTTGTGACGCCATATCTAATTCTAGAGAGTATTTTCAAGGCGAAGAAAAACTTGACAGCCATGTTTGCCTCATCTAATTGGAATAACGAACAGTGCATAGCAATATCAAATTTGGTGAGTGACTCCTCTTTTTGGGAAACAGTTGAAAGTGTTCTGAAATGTACATCTCCTCTGATTCACGGTCTGCTCTTGTTTTCAACTGCCAACAATCAGCATCTTGGATATGTTTATGACACTATGGACAGCATAAAGGAGAGTATCGCGAGAGAATTCAATCACAAGCCACAATTTTACAAGCCGTTATGGGATGTGATAGATGATGTTTGGAACAAGCATCTTCACAATCCTCTTCATGCTGCTGGTTACTTTCTGAACCCGACTGCTTTCTACTCAACAAATTTCCATCTTGATATAGAAGTTGTCACTGGTCTTATCTCCTCTCTGATTCATATGGTAGAAGATTGTCACGTTCAATTCAAAATTTCCACACAGATTGATATGTACAGACTCGGTAAAGATTGCTTTAACGAGGCGAGTCAAGCTGATCAGATCACTGGAATCTCTCCAGGTGAGTGAACTTCTTGAATTTCGATATAGCTGTTTCGTTTGCAGACACTTGTGTGGTTGAAGTTGAACCAGTGATCAAAAGGTTCTGTGGTTTTAAATCTATTTGCAGCTGAATGGTGGGCTCATAAGGCGAGCCAGTACCCAGAACTGCAGAGCTTGGCCATTAAAATTCTGAGCCAGACATGTGAAGGTGCTTCAAAGTACAAGCTGAAGAGAAGCTTAGCAGAGAAGTTGTTGCTCAGTGAAGGAATGAGCAATCGTGAAAGACAGCATCTGGATGAGTTGGTATTCGTTCAATACAATCTTCATCTACAAAGCTACAAAGCCAAATTAAGTGAAGAGATTGATGTTTATAAGGACTGACCCATTTTAGTTTGTATATTCATCAAAGCTCACACCTTTAGAATCAATGCTGGTGAAACAAGCAGCTATGCACATCATTATTTATTCCTTGTTATTTTGTGATCTTTTATTTTGGGCCAGAACTCTCCATTAGCAGCCTATTTTTGTTTTATTGGTCATCTTTTATTTTGGGCCAAAACGAGATGATGGCCCAATAGCCCAAATATTAGAATAATGAGAAAGAGGGAGTCAAAACAAGTTCTTCCACATTCCCTCTCTTTTGGGTGGAAGAAGGAGAAACAAGGGGTTAGCTGTGTCCTGTTTTCCGACCGACTTTGTTTATTCAGGTATTTCCTTTATTCAGGAGAAACAAGGGGTTAGCAGCAAAGAATAATAGGTTTTGTTTTTAGTTTGAGTTTTGTTCTTCTGTAAAAAAGTTGTTTGCTTTGTTCTTTATGGAGGCGATTTCTCTTAAAGATGATGATTAATTTTGGTTAATTTATATGGTCGAGTTTGGGTCAATTGTTGGGTTTAAAGTTTCGTTTTTTTCTTCTCTCCATGAACTTGGAATGATTTCAATTACTCTGAGATATCAAGTTGGTCAATTCTGTTTCGAAATATACGCCATTCAATATTTTGATTTTGATGCATATTCCTGTTTGTTTCTCTAATAGTGATATTGGGTTGCAGTTACAGGTAATCTGAGTTGTGAGAATCGAAAAATGCTTCCAAGTCTGATTCATTATCTGTGTTTTGTGAATTAAACGAAACTCTTAAAATGGCTGGTACTGTCGTTGATGTTCGTGAGCATGGAATTTGTGTGGACAAGAAGAAATCTCGGGTTAAATGCAATTACTGTGGGAAAGAAATGAATTCCTTTCATCGTCTTAAACACCACTTGGGTGCTGTTGGTACTGATGTTACTCACTGTGACCAAGTTTCACTTACTCTTAGAGAGACGTTTCGAACGATGCTTATGGAGGATAAATCTGGTTATACTACTCCTAAGACTAAGAGAGTTGGGAAATTCCAAATGGCTGATTCGCGTAAGCGTCGGAAGACCGAAGATTCATCAAGCAAAAGTGTTTCTCCGGAGCAGGGGAATGTAGCTGTGGAAGTTGACAATCAGGATTTGTTGTCAAGCAAAGCCCAAAAGTGCATTGGTCGGTTCTTTTATGAACATTGCGTCGACCTTTCAGCTGTGGATTCCCCATGTTTCAAAGAAATGATGATGGCACTAGGTGTTGGTCAGAAGATCCCTGATTCTCATGATTTAAACGGCCGGTTGCTTCAAGAAGCAATGAAGGAAGTGCAGGATTATGTGAAGAATATTAAAGATTCCTGGAAGATCACCGGTTGCAGCATCTTGTTGGATGCTTGGATTGACCCGAAAGGCCACGATCTTGTTTCCTTTGTTGCTGACTGTCCAGCGGGTCCAGTGTATCTTAAATCCATAGATGTTTCGGTTGTAAAAAACGATGTCACTGCCTTACTATCGCTAGTAAATGGGCTCGTTGAGGAAGTTGGTGTGCATAACGTGACTCAAATTATTGCATGTTCGACCTCTGGTTGGGTTGGTGAGTTAGGCAAACTCTTTTCGGGTCATGACAGGGAAGTTTTCTGGTCTGTGAGTTTATCCCATTGTTTCGAGCTTATGCTGGTGAAGATTGGGAAAATGCGTTCCTTTGGAGACATACTTGATAAGGTCAATACCATTTGGGAGTTCATCAACAACAATCCCTCAGCTTTGAAAATTTACAGAGATCAAAGTCATGGAAAAGACATAACAGTCTCCTCCTCCGAGTTTGAGTTTGTTAAGCCGTATCTAATTCTAAAGAGTGTTTTCAAGGCGAAGAAAAACTTGGCAGCCATGTTTGCTTCATCTGTTTGGAAAAAAGAAGAAGGCAAATCAGTATCAAATTTGGTAAATGATTCCTCGTTTTGGGAGGCTGTTGAAGAAATTCTGAAATGTACATCTCCTCTGACTGACGGTCTGCGCTTGTTTTCAAATGCCGACAACAATCAGCATGTCGGATATATCTATGACACTTTGGACGGCATAAAGCTGAGTATCAAGAAGGAATTCAATGACGAGAAAAAACATTACCTTACATTATGGGATGTGATAGATGATGTCTGGAACAAGCACCTCCACAATCCTCTTCATGCTGCTGGTTACTATCTGAATCCAACTTCTTTCTACTCAACTGATTTCCATCTTGATCCAGAAGTTTCCAGCGGTCTCACCCACTCTCTGGTTCATGTGGCAAAAGAAGGTCAAATTAAAATTGCCTCACAGCTTGATAGGTACAGACTCGGTAAAGATTGTTTTAACGAGGCCAGTCAACCTGATCAGATCTCGGGAATATCTCCAAGTGAGTGAACTTGTTGACTTTCGATATAGTTGTTTTGTTTGTAGAGATACTTGTGTTGTTGAATCAGTGAGCAAAACATTATGTTGTCTTAAAATTTATTTGCAGTTGATTGGTGGACTGAAAAGGCGAGCCAGCACCCAGAGCTGCAGAGTTTCGCCATTAAGATTCTGAGCCAGACATGTGAAGGTGCTTCAAGGTACAAGCTGAAGAGAAGCTTAGCAGAGAAGTTGTTGCTAACTGAAGGAATGAGCCACTGTGAACGAAAGCATCTGGAAGAGTTGGCGTTCGTTCATTACAATCTTCATCTACAAAGCTGCAAAGCCTAACTAAGCTAAGAGCAGTGAAGAGATTGTGATGCAAATGTGGACTGACCCGTTCAGCTTTTAGTCATTGTGCAGATTTAGTTTTGGAGTTTGTATTTTCTTTTGTTCATTACAATTTCCATCAATGCTGGTGAATATATACATGAAAATGTTAATGCACTTATTTTGGTTAATTATAATGAGATTTGTCCTTGTAATTAGATGTTCGCAGGTGTAGGAATGTCTTCTCTTACCTTTTTATCTTTTACTTAGACTCCATGTGCTGAGAAAAACCACTGTCAAATCTCCAAATTCTTGTGCTTAGTAGACAACCAAATTGGTCTTTTTCTCTAAGTGTTATATTATCACATGTATTATGTGATTTATGCAGGGATTATGTAATTTAAATCTTTTGTACTTAAGAAAAGAAGCTGAAGTACATTTGTTGGAGAAGTTTAACTTGTGAGAATGTATGACTCTCACGTTTTGAAATCTAAAGTTAGGATTACCATTTTTTGCATCTCCTTACTAGTTGACTGAATTTGTTTCCATTTCAGAAACTAACTCCAGATTTTACCTGTTGAATGAATATATGCAGTTCTTGGAAAAATAATCTGAGTTTGGTTGCTTAATTTGTACAGGGCAGAATTATTCTTCTTCCTTAAGATATATGAATCATTCAGAATCCGACTTGCATCAATCAGCAGAAGACAGTCCATATCAAGACCAAACAGTCCAACACCAAGAATCTTCATCTGAATCATCTCCAGCAGAGTCAAACTGTTGAGGTATTAACTGATATTCTTCCTTCTTTTGTACCTTTAGGATGGTCTTTTTAAAAGAAACAGTTTACATGAAAGAAAAAATGTATCTGCATACTAAACCAGAAAGCATTGGACCCAAGTAATCACTTTCTTGAAAGGAGGCTAATGAGAAAAGACAAATGCAAGGAAGCTACCTCGAGGAATGCCACCTAAGTACCTGTGGGATCACCCTAATCTATCGTCTGAGATATGGTGAGATATATGTTTTAAGAATATCTTCATGTCGCTTGCTGATCCAACGGTAACTATATATGAAAGCTTATACTAAGTAAGGCTTACTATTTCCTTTCTTTTTTTAAAAAGCTACTGGATATTTTTTCAGCATCTCCTTACTAGGTAATTGAATGTTCTCAGTAGGACGTTCCCATTCTAGACAAAAAAAAATCCAGGGCATATAAACCATGTTAGAGATATGAACAAACACTGAATTGTTTTCATTTCAAAACCAACTGTTGAATAAGAGCTTGCTTGCTTAATTTCTTACTCGGTTCTTTGGGGTTTGAAGTAAATGATTCACCACTAGGTCGAGAAACACGAAATTTTGTTAAATCACTTTTTCTTCATATAATCCATTTTGATCTATAAATTGGTTAATTATCTCCTAACCCCAAAAGTTATAGTCACATGGCTTTAAATTTCTTAAAAACAAAACAAACAATATGATGGCATTCAACATTGTTTCAAAATGTAGAAATGACTTGCCGTAAAATACACGCATAGGGCGAGGGAAATTACCTAGTATAAAATTCAAAAGTAAAAGACTAATTTCCATTAGAAGCTTAATTAATGCATTTTTTATCTTCATTGGACTAATGAGCGAGAGACTAATGTTCAACATCACTTCAAAAGTAGAAATAACTTACCGTAAAATACACGCATACTGCGAGAGAAGTTACCTAGTTTAAAATATTTTAAATTTTTAACCAAAAAAAAAAAGAAAGTAAATTTAAAAGTGAAAGATTACTTTCCATAAGAAGCTTAAAAAATTGCATCTTCTTATCTTCATTTGACTAATGAGAGAGCCACTAATGTTGATTTATAGATATCCAACAAATCTACTAATGCTCTCATGTACACACAAATATTATTTACATAGTCAAAACAATATTTATCTCTCAACAAGAGTTTGTGACAATTTGATCTCTCTTCCTGTAATCCGACGCGACGTTTTCACTCCCTCTGACACAACCACTCTCAGGTTTTTATTCTCTCATCATGCATATGTTCCAGTTTGTTCTTGTTTTTTGTCTTGCTTTCGTGAGTTCTTCTAGAAGAAAATTGTTTGCTTTGATCTTCTGTGTCATCATAGTCAATATGAGCCATGTTTGAAGTTAGGGTAGATTTTTTTTGTTTTCTGATAATTCTCTTAAAAACCAAAATTTCGATAATTCTTAAGATATGGGTCTGTCTACCATTTCGTTTGACTCTTTTGCTGTAGGTTCATTTAAGTGAATCTTTTCAATGGCTAGCATCGTGGTGAATGTTCATGACTATGGAACTTGGGTGGAGGATGGAGCTCGGGTTCAGTGCACATTTTGCGACAAGCGAATGAATGACTTTAATCGTCTCAAGTATCATTTGGGAAATGTCTGTAAGGACGTAACCCCATGCTCACAAGTTCCATTACCTATTAGAGAGGCATTTTTTAAGATGGTTATGGAGCAGAGATATCCTGATCGTAAACGTGGAAGATCCAACAAAGGTTTTACTGCTTCTGAGACAGCTGCGGAAGCTGAAAAACTAGCCCAAATGGACGTTGCTCAGTTCTTTTATGAACACGGTGTCGACTTCTCTGCTGTGGATTCGACAAGTTTCAAAAAGATGATGATGATCAAGACAGTAGGAGGAGAAGGTGGTGGTCAGATGATCCCTGACTCTCGTGATTTAAACGGCTGGATGTTTCAAGAAGCTTTGAAGAAGGTGCAAGATCGTGTGAAGGAGATTAAAGCTTCGTGGGAGATCACTGGGTGCAGCATCCTCTTTGATGCTTGGATTGGCCCGAAAGGACGTGATCTGGTTACTTTCGTTGCAGACTGTCCAGCTGGGGCAGTGTATCTGAAATCCGCTGATGTTTCTGATATAAAAACCGATGTCACTGCCTTAACTTCGCTGGTAAATGGGATCGTTGAGGAAGTTGGAGTGCGTAACGTGACTCAGATTATTGCATGTTCCACCTCTGGTTGGGTTGGTGATTTAGGCAAGCAACTTGCTGGTCAAGTTTTCTGGTCTGTGAGTCTTTCCTATTGCTTAAAGCTTATGCTGGTGGAGATTGGGAAAATGTATTCCTTTGAAGACATATTTGAAAAGGTCAAGCTCCTTCTAGATCTGATCAATAACAACCCCTCCTTTCTATATGTCTTCAGAGAGAATAGTCATAAAGTCGACGTATCCTCAGAGTGTGAGTTTGTTATGCCGTATCTAACTCTAGAGCACATTTATTGGGTGAGGAGGGCAGGGTTGTTTGCTAGTCCTGAATGGAAGAAAGAACAAGGCATAGCAATATCCAGTTTTGTGAATGATTCCACATTTTGGGAATCTCTTGACAAAATTGTGGGAAGTACATCTTCTCTGGTTCATGGATGGTTATGGTTTTCAAGAGGCAGCAAGCATGTTGCATATGCCTATCATTTTATAGAGAGCATCAAGAAGAACGTCGCGTGGACTTTCAAGTACGAGAGACAGTTTTACGAGCCGACATGGAATGTGATAGATGACGTGTGGCACAACAACCACAATCCTCTTCATGCTGCTGGTTATTTTCTGAATCCGATGGCTTACTACTCCGATGATTTCCATACTTATCAACATGTATACACCGGTCTTGCCTTCTCTCTGGTTCACTTGGTAAAAGAACCTCACCTTCAAGTGAAGATTGGTACACAGCTTGATGTGTATAGATACGGTAGAGGTTGCTTTATGAAAGCCAGTCAAGCTGGTCAGCTCAATGGAGTCTCTCCAGGTGAGTGAACTTTCTTGATTTTTTATATATATATAGTAATATTGTTTTATTTGCAGACATTTAAGTTTTTGAATCTCTTTGCAGTTAATTGGTGGACTCAAAAGGCGAACCAGTATCCTGAACTGCAGAATCTCGCTGTTAAGATTCTGAGCCAAACAAGTGAAGGTGCTTCAAGGTACAAGCTGAAGAGAAGCGTAGCAGAGAAGCTGTTGCTCACTGAAGGAATGAGCCACTGTGAACGAAAGCATCTGGAAGAGTTGGCTGTTGTACATTACAATCTCCAACTACAAAGCTGCAAAGCCTAAGGAAGTGAAGAGCAGTGAAGATTTGTTTTGCATATGTGACTCCATTGATCACAAGCTTTAGACAATTCTTGGATCAGAGTACTTTTTACCCAAATAAGTTCCATATTTCTGTATTCTTGCAAGGATTTGCAAAAACATGAGTTCGTTTAGAACAAAGAACACCCAAGAGATTGTGTTGCAAATGATTTCAGTTTTTTTAGTCAAGTTTTGTGATTTATATATCCAAGTCTCATCTTTATTTATCACATTTTTTGATATTTCAATGCATTATTGGTATCGTTCAGGTAAAACAATGATCAACTATATAAATATTTAGTTTCTACTAGAATCGAAGTATAAGTTCCAAAGTGAAAAGATTTAAGACGCAACACAATTATTTCAACACAAAAGTATATAGCACCATGATTTTCTGGGAAAGTGATTCTTTACTCGTTGGTTTTCAAATTTCGAATATAAAATTTGAAGGAAATATTGAATATCAAAATGTCAACAAAGAAAACAAAACTCAGAAAAAGGAATCAGGCACCAGTCCACTAAGCTCTGACCAGAAAGCGACAAAAAAATGTCTTAGTAGTTGTATAAACATGTGATAATGGGATGCTTCAAGGTTTGGTTTTAAAGTGAGTTTGGTTTTATTTGCTTCTCTCCTTTTTAAATCACTTTTTACTTTGTCATTTTTTGAGAGAAAAAGACGTCAAAATCCAAGTGCCCGTGTAAATTGAAACTAGTGTTACAGATTCTCCACTGTTCTGTTCCACAGTATCTTTGTCTTGTACTCTGCCCAATTCTCTAACTCATTATTTTATTTCATAGCCCATAATAACAAGAAAAAATAGAGTCTTCTTTTTGTAGTTAAGCATTAAATGCTGACACATATTTGAGAAGTTTTTGAATTTCAAATTGAGAAACTTTTTCTAAGTTTGGAAAATAAATAAGAGGTTTTCTTCTCTTGTACTCTTATCTAGTAGTACTATCTAGTAAGGCAGAGAGATAGATATTTTTTCTGGGGGAGAATCTAGCAGAAGAAGCCTACTAGGGTTTGGTTTCTTGAGTCACATAGATCTTCTTCTCTATCTGTCTCTCTTGGATTCTTCAATGTTCACTTTCAGTCATTGGAAAAAAAGGTTCGCTTTTGTCCCCACTTCTCTTTTCTCTTCGAATTTTGGTTGCAGAAAATTGATTTTGGTCAATCTTTTTGAAAGTGTCAATCTTTTTTTGACCATTGATTTTGGTATATTCTTTTGTTGAAGCCAATTAGATATATTTGTTCGTCTTTTAGGGATAGGGTCTTTAGCTTCTTCCTTCTTTAATGTCTTGTCTTTTCAATGGAAGTTATCATTATGTATATTTCAAGCTCAATATCTTATCTTTCAATCAAATTACCACAAGAAAATAAAGAAATTCGACCTTCGGATTACACAATTTTTTTTAAACTCCTCAACAAATCTTGAATTGCATGTTAACAGACTGCATATTTGTTTAAGCTGCTGGTCCTTGTGTTAATCTCGAACGAATAACTGATTAACCTGTCAAAACCTTTCAGTGTGAAATGTTGACCATGTGACTGGTTTTGCCGTCTGGTCGTTTTTGAAAAGGACATGTTGCTGCACTTATTTTGTGTAAATTATAATTAGATTTGTCCTTATTAGATGTTCACAGGTGTAACAGTGTCTTGTCTTGCCTCTTCATCTTGTACTTGGACTCCATGTGCTGAGAAAAGCCTTTGTCAACCTCAAAAATTTGTTTAGTGTCTTGTGCTTAGTAGACAACAACATTGGTCTTTTCCTCTAAATGTTATCTTATCTCATTTATTATGTGAATATGATTTATGCAGGGACTATGTAATCTAACTCTTTTTGTACTTGAGAGAAGAAGCTGAAGTACATTTGTTCATCATTTGGTTTTATAGTATTAATAACTGCCAAACTCCAGAGCTTTAAGATGTATGACTCTCAAGTTTTGAAATCTAAGTAAGGCTTACCATTTCTTCCTCTCTTTTCAACTTCTGGATTTTGATTCAGCAACTCCTTACTAGTTGACTGAATTTTGATCAGATACAACCCATTTCTCAGACGTTCGCATTCTGGAAAGAAATTTCAGGGCACAGTTACCATGTCAGAGGTGTGAAGATACATTGTATTTATTTTCATTTCAGAAACTAACTGTTGAAGTCCTAGAAAAAACATTAAGAGCTTGCTTGCTTAATTTGTACAGGGCAGAGAAACTTGCGAAGAATCTACGAGTGGTGAATCTTTTCCATATAGATTTCAACTTGAAGAGGATGTGAGTTTCTGAACTCAATAAGACTAGTAATGATAACGTGGAATGTGTATACTGTATAGTTCTGAAAGAAGTTTTTATGTTACAGGTAAAAAGATTGCAACTGCAACTCCAACAAGAAATAGATTTGCATACATTTCTAGAGAGTGTCATGGAGAAAGATCCTTGGGAGCTATCTTATTCTTCTAGTGTTCCACATCCTGTATGTTACCTCAACTCATTCAATTGTGATAACACTTTAAAACTTGCCTTTTGTTTTCACTGATGATTCTGAAAATTGTGCAGGCTCAGGAACTTCTCTCCAATATAGTGACGCTAGAGACTGCAGTCACTAAGCTCGAGCAAGAAATGATGTCACTGAATTTCCAACTTAGCCAAGAGAGAAACGAGAGGAGACTCGCGGAATACCAGTTGACACATTCGGCTTCTCCACTAGTATGTAACTCCTTAATTCATCACTGATTTTTGTTTTGTAATCTGTGTCAGTTCTCCACTAGTATGTAACTCCTTAATTCATCACTGATTTTTGTTTTGTAATCTGTGTCAGTTTATAACTATGTCTTAGTTATGCAGAATTCTTCTTCTTCCCTAAGATATTTGAATCAGTCAGATTCTGAATTACATCAATCAGCAGAAGACAGTCCATCTCAAGACCAAATAGTCCATTACCAAGAATCTTCATCTGAATCATCTCCAGCAGAGTCAACTGTTGAGGTATTAACTGATATTCTTCTTTATTTTGTACCCTGAGGCCTTAGGATGGTTTGTTTAAACGAAGAGATACAGTTTACATGAAAGAAGAAATGTATCTGACATTTTTGTATACCAAACCAGCAAACACTGGACCCAAGTAATGACTTTCTTGAAAAGAGGCTAATGAGAAAGACAAATGCGAGGAAGCTACCTCGAGGAATGCCACCTAAGTACCTGTGGGATCAACCTAATCTATTATCTGAAGAAATGGTGAGATGTATGAAGAATATCTTCATGTCTCTTGCTGATCCAACAGCAACTTCAAAAGCTTCCTCAAACGAAAGCCACCTCTCACCAGTATCACCTCGCGGGCATCTATCAAGCTCAGCATCCTGGTGGCCTTCAACAGAACGGTCAATGATCTCCTCATGGGTGCAAAGCCCACAAATAGATATCCAAAATAACGCCAATGTTTTGGCCACAGGAGATGTCTTTGATCCTTATAGAGTTCGTGGGAAGTTAAGCTGGGCGGAGATTGGGAACTACAGTTTGGCATCCGAGGTTTCTTGGATGTCTGTAGGGAAGAAACAGCTGGAGTATGCTTCCGGGGCATTGAAGAAGTTCAGGTAATAGAGTTTCCTTTTTTGTGTGTTTCAATCCGATTGAACAGTAAGACTCAGTTTACATAACCATGGTTGATTCTGTGAACAGGACACTGGTTGAGCAATTGGCTAGAGTAAATCCTATTCATTTAAGCTGCAACGAGAAGCTTGCTTTCTGGATTAACCTTTATAACGCGTTGATAATGCATGTAAGTTCCTTTTTCCCCTATACTTATCAAGAACTATTCTGAATGAAACGAAAGCTTATGAGAGTTATGGTTGTTTATGTGAACAAAGGCTTATTTGGCTTATGGCGTCCCAAAAAGCGACCTGAAGCTTTTCTCGTTGATGCAAAAGGTTATATCACTTGACAGAAGGTTGTGTTTTGTTCTTCTCATTTCTTTGTTGCCTTATTTGATTCCTTTTGTACTGGATCCACAGGCAGCCTATACAGTTGGAGGGCACTCATATACTGCGGCGACAATGGAATATGTGATACTGAAGATGAAACCGCCTATGCACAGGCCACAAATTGTATGAGCTTTGAACCCAGCTTCTTCTGTGAGGCTCTTCTTTTCTCCTCTTTCAGAGTCAGTTAAACAATTTGCTCTGTTTGCTGATGCAGGCTTTGCTTCTTGCCATCCACAAGATGAAAGTATCAGAAGAACAGCGCAGGGCAAGCATTGATACACATGAACCTCTTCTCGGCTTTGCTCTAAGCTGTGGAATGTACTCTTCACCTGCGGTAACTTAACTAAGTAACAATCTGCGTTTCCAAAAGTCATAAACAGTCATTTTCTTAACACGAAGAGGTCTTGCAGGTGAGGATCTACTCTGCGAAAGGAGTGAAGGAAGAGATGCTAGAAGCACAAAGGGACTTCATACAAGCATCGGTAGGGCTGAGCAGCAAAGGGAAGCTCTTACTACCCAAAATGCTCCATTGTTATGCCAAGAGTTTGGTGGAGGATTCGAACTTGGGGGTCTGGATATCAAGGTACCTTCCTCCACATCAAGCTGCTTTTGTGGAGCAATGCATCTCTCAGAGAAGACAAAGCCTTCTCGCTTCACGGAACTGCGGAATACTCCCCTTCGATTCTCGTTTCAGATACCTGTTTCTCCCCGACGACAACACCTCGTTGTAATAACAGTTCAAAGACTCTCTTCTGTTGTAAAAAAAGCTTTAACCGACCTCATAAGAACGAACAGTGAGAGGAGGCTGTTTCATGATCATGGTTACTACTATTATTCCAACATAGCTTTTGGCTTATAGTGTACATGTTATTCAGGATATGCATATTAATTCTGAGAAGTCTCAATATGTTGTGTTTCAACTTTCTTTCAGAAAGACATAAATGGAAGAGTTGAGACTAGTCATCTATTTAAGTGCGAGAAGTCTCAACATGTCTTGATCATATCGACGTTTTTATAGCTTAGTGTTGCTGATAAGATTTCTACAACTAAAATCTTTATTTACAATCGACGACCACAGCAAATGTTTTATTTATGTCTCTTCCTACACAACTACAATAGGTCCCAAAACTTCAGACTTAGCCAAAGTATGATGCCGCTTCACCTTCTGTGAGCTCCTCTCACGGTTGTATGCTTCAACCTACACCATGAAAACAAAGCACAACAAAATCAAATCCTTAAATCAATAGAAATCAATCTAAAAAGGAAAACGCTCCGGATTACGAAACCCTACTGCATCTCTAATTATCTTTGTTGTTGCAGAAGCTCTTGAAGAAGCAAGACGCAGGCAATGAAGGATTACACTCTGGTTCACGCCTTCTTCTCCTGGTTTTTGGATTGCGCATATATCGCCATTGGCATTGACTGTCACAGTCATTCTCCCACACATAACAGCTTCTTCAACGTAAGTTGGGTCCATCACCTGCATAAGAACACAACACACTTGTAATCTCAGATGCAAACAAAAACGTAGTAAACAAGATTATCAATAAACAAAACACAATTTTTTTACCAAGATACTGCCTTTATTAAAAAATCCAAACGTGAAGGCTATTGGGAGATGATGTATTATCAAAGGAAGTGGTTCCCTTTCCTGTAAAAGAAACCAAATATAGTACAAAACAGTTGAAGTTGAGAACTTCCTTCTCTCTAGTTATTAAGTTCATCAACTAAACTGAAAAAAAAAAAATATGAATTACTAACTTCGGGTGGATGTATGATCACGTCTTGACTGTTGTCCCCTCCTACAGTGCAATCAGGTCTCCTGAAAGTCATGAGTGCGGCTAAGGCAGCAACATTAGCAGCATCAACCAAGTTCCTGTAAGAGAGTGAGTAACAATATACACATAAAAGATCATTCTCACAACAAGAACCTTGGATAAACATGAAGAAGACCTACCCTCCATTGTCCAAAATGTGAAGATCAATGCGAACAGACCAAACCAGCTTTCCGGCTAGAACACAAAGCGACTCTGTATCTACTGCACGGCTTTCTCTGCAACCAACAACACAAAGACCATCAATACAAAAAACTTTGTTTGTAGCATCAAATCAAAAAGAGAGGTTTACCGTAGAGCACGGTCTATAATACGGCCAAGCTCAACAGCAGATTCACCAGGATGCCCTGGCTCAAACGATGGATCAGCCATTGGAGAAAACTCGGTGAAGATAGAGAAGGAGCCTTCACTAGGTCTGTCTTTGTAAGGTTGTACTAGCTGAGCAGTCACAAAAGCCATTACATGAGTCTGACCCAGTTGAACTTGTGAGCTGCCATATTCCCTATCGAAAACTCACACAGATTAAATTAATCATCAGTAACAACATTGCAAAACCAGAGATCAAAAGCATCAACAAAAATTGAAGCTTTAAAGGTAAACATAATCAATGAATAGGAGAAAAACTCACTTGCCAAACTTAATAGTAAGCTTGCGGTAATCATAAAGGCCACGACCATCGACTCTGAGCTCAGATTGCAACGCAGATTCAACGAATTTGCTCTCATTCACAGTCAACCTCCACATATTATTCAACCTCCCCTCCATTGTTTGCTAGTGAGCTACTACCACAAATTGATGATTGAGAAACAAAACAAGATACAAAAAATCAAAACTTTCAGAATATAAAAAAGCCTAGAGAATCAACATAAGCAGCTTTCCCCAGAGGGAGATTAAACCACTAACCTTCTTCCGTTCAGCTAGGGTTTTGTGGCGCGAGGATTTTGTGAACAGAGAAGAGGAGGGATTTATTTCAATTTAACCCCTCGTCTTTTCAGTATTTGTCTTATGGACCAATTTTCATTTATCTCTTTTTTTTTCCTTTTAATAATATTTGTTTGATGGAGGGACCGTGTCTAGTCCTTCTCTTATCAAACGACTGACCAGCTCTTATCATTGGCCCCGTTACCCTAACGGTCACAAGGGTTTTCGTCTGTTTGATACACCCAGTCTTGTCTATCTTGACTATTCTGGTTATCCCGCAGAAGATTATGAGGTTGATTTGGGTTCCCTTGTAGAAGCTACACTCATGGGAGCGTCTTCCAGATGACTATTAATTATTATGTGGATGGTGATACAGAGGATATTGTTGGTTATGTTACGAATCTGGTTGCAGGGATAAGCAATGTTAAAACCCTTCACTTGTCCGCTGTTTCTCTTGAGGTCAGTCTCTGCTACGTCTTCTTCTTCTATTGGTTGATTCTATTTGAAGTGCATGCTAGCTAGCAAAGTCTCATTTTGTGTATATGTTTGTTTTGGTTGTGACAATAGATCCCAGGTATTTTACTCGTGCTGTAAATCAATCCCGGTGTTTCCCAACCTCGTTACTTTATCTTTTGAGTGTAACAAAGAAAGAGGCTGGTAAGTGGAGCCACTTCTCCTTAACTACTCTCCAAATCTAGAAACTTAAGTCATCAAGGTATCATCTATTTCGTTCGATCACCACGCACTTCTGTTTCTTTGCTAAAGTTATTATTCCCATGAATTTGCTTATGCCTTGTTCTTTTTGCTTTCACGGTCTTGTGCATGAAGTTACAGACAAACGTGGTGACGCCTGCGTTTGCACCCCTAAGAGGGATAAGAGGAAGAGCTGAAACGAATGAGGCATTTCTTGGCAAATTTAAAACGTCTTGAAACTGTCAATGTTAATGTCGAATTGAGTGAAGGCAAGGATGTTAAGAAAAGGTTCCTGACGATCACCAATGCTCTTATGAAGCTTCCCAGAGTTTCATCAAACTGTCTGATCCATTTCACCATGGAATGTCTAGTAGGTGAATTCTACTACTTTAGTTTGGCAGTGTATTTTTTGTTAATTTCATTGGCTTTCGCCGTACTAAGATCATTTCTATATACATTATAATGGGTTCGTTGCCTAATGACTCCAAAATGCTTCGGGGTCTTGGTTTCGTTCAACTGGATAAACTCTAGTATTCTAGTTGAATATAAAGTAAAAACTTGCATTTCCAGTCTAGTATATGTAATGATTGAAAATCAAGAATTTATTAGCTTATAGCTTTGCCAAAAATACCACATATACAATACGAAGGAATCAAAGAGTAAGTAAATTAAGATCAAATTCAGTAGTCGAATTCAATAGGATTCAATGAACAGAATCACCAAAAATTGAATCAAAATCACAATTCCCTTATACACATGTCTATACTTTAGAATACATGTAAGAAAAAATATCTATGTACCTCGTTGTGAACCTAAATTAGCAGTTGTGGAAGAGACCCATCTGCTCATTTTCCCATGAGCTCTCCTAAACTAGCTTCTTGAATCTCCAAATTAATCAGCCAAAAATATCTCATTCTTTCTTGATTCGCCTGCCATTTGGATCGTTACTTCAGGCACGAACCCTTGACCCCATAGACAGAGAATATAACATGTCTGTTAATCATTCAGGAGTGGAGGCCGTTGTATCAGCGGCTCTCTGCCGCACCATCTCCATCACCGCTGCTCTGCGTCTTGAATCTGCCTGTTGCTGCTTTCTACTAAAATGAGCTCTCAACTCTCTGCAAAAAATAAACTTGTCAGATCATTATTAAACACATCACCTTCTTGAACAAATCTATTCTGATAATTGAAAATTTGCTTTATAAGTAGTTAGATTACATACCTGCATTTGGGGACTTTGCATTGGGGATCTCTGCAGTTTCGGGAGTGCAATCGGAAGAGGGACCACATTTTCTTACAAGCGATGCAACCTCTGGTCTTGCAGACAAGACCATGCCTAATGAGACCCTTAATCACGCGACACCTTGGATACTGGCACTGTGCAGTGCAGCATGTCATTACGTGTAGCAGCACCTCTCTTAACTGCAGTACCAACAAGCCAAACCGTAGTTAGCAATAAGGAAAAGAGAAGCCAAGAGATGCAAACTCAATTTTCTAACCGACACTTATCTAGCTACACAATATTTGAAAGGAATTTTGGTAAAAATCCTAAAAGGAGTTGAGCCTATCTATCTTTCCAGCTTTGACAAGTGAATAATTATGTATGCATATGGACATCAATTCTATGATCAAAGCTAAAAAATTGAAAGAAAAGGAATACCTGGGCATTCTGAATTTGATTAGTTTGTGTGTTCTGTACAACAGAATCTGTCGCAGATGGACGGCTAATGATGCTATGTGGATGGTTGATGCCTTTTGAGTAGCAAGCATTGCAAACATCATAGTCAGGGCAAACTTCGCAACGCCAACCTTGAGCAGTTTCAAGTTCTTGCTGGCAGATGGCGCATGCCATTGCAAATGCAGGGACGGTTGGGTTGTGAAGATGATAGAGAATCATCATGGAAGAATGTTTTGCCCGTCTTAGTGTGTCGTACTGATAGTGATTACCTTGGCAAAGACTCAGGAAAGCTTGCCTAGTATCAAAGAACTCGCTCTCGAGGATGTCATCATTGTCCTTAATTTCAGTAGGAATGTTGTCAATGGCAACCTGCAGAGACCAAAACCTTGTCATTTTCCAACCCAACAAGGAGGGAAAACAAAAAACTTTAGAGCCCTATCGCGGTAGAAACTTACAGGATATAATACATGCTTCTCCTTCTGATTGACGGGATGCTTTTCCTTTTCCACACGGTTCTCTTCCACTTCATGACACCTGTGGTAAACGAAAAGCTTGAGAGATACAGCCAAAAAATGTATATATACTTCACAGGCACACCTGTCAATCTAACCTAAAAAAAAAATCAGAATACACCAAGTGCTTAAAAGCTAACATTGTCTAGCTCCCATTTGAAAACTAGACAGTCCCTCCCGCAAACGTACTAGAATACTGCTATTTAGTTAAGTGAAGAAAAATCTGTTTGCTGGATATTTTAACAGTCTATGGGAAATTCTGAATTTATATCGCATCCCAATATAGTTGATTTAATTAAACTATACAAGTATCAAATAAACAAAGCGAGCCGATAAGTAAAACTTACTTGTCACAAATCTGAAAATTCTTACACTGGTTACACACCCAACGATTTCCAGATACCATGAGAGTACAACAATGCTTACAACAATGTTGCAAATGAACCATGATGAAATCTTCCTTCATTGGGAGGATGATCTCACCCAGCTACAGAGTAACAATCAAAAGTTAGGGGGTTGATAATATCACTTTCTTCAACAAAGGCATGAAGATTAGGTAAGAGTATCAGTGAAACAAAGTTAACGAATAAAGGGAAAACTTAAAGGTAAAGAAGTTACTTTATGCATTAGCAGGAGATCCTTCGAGGCATTAACAGAAAGGTCCAACTGACCTACTGCTTTTAGAGCCCTTTTCGATATGACCTTTTTGGGCATTAGTTTTCTATTTGACTTTTTGCCATCCTCCTCTTGGCTCATTTGATCTATTAAATCCTCAGCAGCACCTGGCCAGTAGTCGCCATCAAAATATGGTAACCTTGCTGCTGTTACCTTAGCTCTACATTCACCAGACTGGACGAAAAAGTGATCATAGAAGTTTGTACACTCAACGACCACCTTTTCCTTGGAAGCTTTCTTTAGCATTGCTAGATACCTGAAAAGGAAGGAGTATTATGCATCATTATATGCAATATTCTCTCTTACACGTGAAAAACAAGTATTACAGGAAAGTATATATTCCATACCATTCCCTTAGTTTATCAGTCTTTGGCGTTTTCTGAATTTCAGGATGGCAATATAAAATATAATCTTCACCCTTAAGAGGGGGGCATGCCCATATATAGCAGCTTGAAAATCCACGTTTCTTACAGTAGTCAAGGTAACCAATCTGCAATCCGAAAAGCCCATTGTTGATAAGACTTGTGAAGCAACACAGGTGCCTGAAAGCAACTAGGATCAGAAGAAATGCGGCTTACCAGAATTTCATGGTATACGAACGTACGGAGGGCCTCTCCAGATACTGTTCTAACGTCAGGTCTGAAGTACTTAACTGAGTCCAGATAGGAAAGGTAAACCCGGCGCTGATTGGGAGACGCAGAATCTGTTCCAAATTCCTGGACATACATGCCAAATAAGCATACTTCAACACCTTCAATCTTCTGAAACAACAGAATGGCCTGAAAAAAAATGAGTATGGAAGTTGATAGTCAACAGGCATCATGTAGCAGAAGGTCATAATTAGAAAACAAAAAGAAGGAAAAGAAATAAGAACCAAGCATACACAATCTGTACCTTAGACTTATAAGGGAATTCTGATGAATAATTATCTTCACGGAAAATGTCAAGGAAACGTGGCTTTACTTCTAATATTTTGTCGACAGATGCTACAACTCTGATTACAAGCGAGTCGGCTCCCGGGACCTGATATATCAACAAAGAAGAAATTTGATCGTATCTTCTTAGCCCTAACTTTATTAATGGAAAGAGCATTATAAGAAACTAGGTATCAAGCATGTAAGTGAATTTTCTAACATTAGCAGCCATAAACTAGTTTTGTATCCTTCTTTATACCATCTCCAGTGTGTAAACTTCATAACTCTCACCAATAAATCAACAAAATATGGTTAAATGTGGAAAAAAAAACACAGCCAGCGGTCAAGACAAAGATATACAGTGGGAAATAAGCCCAAGATTTATCGGAAAAGTTAATAATCACCTCCTCATAGCTTTTTCCTTGAAGTCTAGCCCTCTCTTGTCTTTCCTGCTTCAGTTTCTTGAACAACCGCTGTTCTAAATGGTTGCTAAGAGTACTGGCTGGCAAACTTTTTGCCCCCAAAATAACATTTTGTGATACCGGCTTCCTTTCTCCTTGTTCCACTTCTTGTATATAGCAATTAGGGCAAGTGTACTCGGCTTGCCCATGATTCCTACGGCCGTTGAACAAAGCACAAATTTGATGCTGCCATGCTTGACATTTATCACATTGCACCCACTGCACAGAATTAATGGTTCAGAAAAAGAGTAAAGCAGCTAATATAAAATAATCCCTATAAAACAATTGCAGAACTCAGTAACTGAAGAGGCATACCGATTCTTCAACCTCTTCATCATTTTTCTTTTTCTCAAACCTTGACTTCGGTACAGGAGTTCCATCAACAGAAACAGTGTTTGCACGCGCTTCGTTGTAACAAGGAATGCAGACATAATGCCGTGACTCCCCAGCCACTACCGTATAGTGCATAGCGTTTCTCTTGACACGTGCCCCACAAGGTGTGCAGTAAATAGGTGTTGGCTCAAATGCAAGCCTCTCAACAGCACATAACTGGCAAGAGTTCTCAGACATGGAGAGTCCCATTGCTTTATTTTTTTCTGCCTTGGTTTTACTCTGAAATAAAATTACAAAGAAAGAATAACAACCATTATCAACTGTTAACGGACATGTGCAACTCAAGAATTTTCATTAACGAAAAGATATGCAGAAAGAGATAGAAAGATTCAAACAACACCAAATAGACCTACATAAAGTAAAAAGAAACTGCCAGGATAAACTGAAAATCGTTCTAGGTTAAGCCCAAACTTTCATCTTAAACAAGATTTGCATCTAAAACTTCGTTAGCTTACCTGGCCTACCCACTGACGAAGACCGCGGATATGCTCCTCTACTTGCTCTGGAGTGAACAGCTCAATCAGTGAGACGCCTTTGATCTTTGACTTTCCGCAATTAGACGCAGATACAACGCCCAAAGATTGTTCCGCATTCTCTTCTTTGGGTGCGCTTATTTCATTCATACGCTTTGGTTTTTCTTGCTTTGATAAACGAAGACTTTCACCATCTAATGCAGATTTTACACCATGTCTCCCCATGTGAGTATCTTTGCAAACAGGCTTCTCCAGCTCACGGGAAACTGGAACAAGCCTCCTTGAAGAATCAGAACTATCTGCATTCATCGGCACATTTGATCTGACAGGTTTGCAAACATCACTTGGTAGCCTATCTTTCTCTTGCAAACCCATAGAAAAATGAGCTTGGCTGACACCAGCAGATATTGTCGCTGGGTTTCCCTGTGTGTCAGGATAAGCAAATTGGGAGGGTTTCTCTACTTTCTGGCGCTTTGGAGAAGGTTGCAAATCATCAACAACAAATGGAGCTTCAGAGTCTCTTTCACTAGAAGTACGCATAGACTCAAAGGATTCCTTGGGTCCATGGTTTAAACTAGCTGAGCTAGGCTCAGCTCTTTGGAGGAAGGTAAATTTTTCTTTTTGTTTCTCCTTGAAGTTTTTGACAAAAACACAGACTGGGCATGCTTCATCGCCGCAGTGCTTGTAATGATGAATCAATTGTCGGGTTTGATGACAATATTGATATGCGCAAGCAGGAGCCTTGCAGCAATTGATATGTTTCAATAGCGTTTTGGCAGTAAAACAATACTTACTTTCGCAGTTATCTTCTGCAGCATTGCATTTTCGTACATGTAGCAGGAACAAAAGCCACCGCCTCTGATTTTTGTAACTTAGACCACAATCTCCATTCAGCTGTTTACTCAAGACGTTGATTCCTACTGGGAGATGAGGAACATCCAAGGTGCCACTAGGAGCAACAGTAAGGCAGTTTGTAGACTCTCTTACAGACGAACTATTATTAGTACCTTCATGCTGCTTATGAAATCTTACCCCAAAATGTTCTCTCTCTTCATTAGAATTTTTTGATATTGGTGTCAAGTTCTGCGAAGATGAATGCCACTGACCCAGACCTGATACTGGCTGCACTCCAGCTGAGAGGCTGCTCGAATCTTTCCATTGTGACACCTGCTGTGTCTGATGAGTTTGTGGTGGAAAAGATGGAGACATCTTTAGCTGGCTACTAGAAACCGGTGCACTCTGAGCACCAACATACTCGTCTTTCACAGTGTTCTGCTTGTATTGGTTTTGCGGTTTGGATGGTTCTACTTTATTTATAGCCTGCATCTGAAAAGCTTCATTGTAGTATTCAACGCGAGGTTCATTCTTAACTTGACTAACTAAATTTGAAGCTGGCTGAGATTGACGATAGGCATCATTGTTCATTAAGAGCTCTTGCTGGTGGTATTGACCATAATGAGCTTGTTGGTTGAATTGACGTTCTAATGGTCGATGACTCACCTGAGCCAAGTTTTCTTTGGAATTGGAAGAAGATTGGAAATTCCCATTCTCGAACTGATGACGTAGATGAGGTTTTAGCAATGGATTGTTTTGCAGGCCTGACTGACTACCGAATGAAGTATCAACTCTCCGCATAGAATTCAGGCTCATAGAATTCATATCCACAGCAGTTTCTATTGAGCCAGATGATGTTTGAACTCCATAGAGATTCCCAGACACAAAAGTACCAGAGTTACTCATTGAGTATCCTTCAAATGATGAAAAAAATTTCCAATCAGCATACCACTATGACTTACATATTCGTCAGAAGGATAACGCGAAGAGAGACGATCAAGAGAGCATTGATATTTAAATAGCATTAGATAAAAGGAAAAATTAGAGAGATTTACTGTTCACATGTGACACCTGCAACTGCTCGACAGGCTGCTGCGAAGGTTGGGAAAAAGTTGAAAAATGCGTAGAACTGAGGACCCCTTCAGAACTCCTGGGCACATTAGCAAGGTGTACATTGTTCCCGCTCATCCCTACACCAGCATTTAGCGGAATACTGGTCATCCCAGATGTATTCTGGTGAATATTTGACCTGAAACCACCTCCCAACTGGTGATCAAGGTTGTAACCCATAAGGTCATTTGAACCAGTAGGACGTTGCTTCTGCAGCTGAGATGGATTTCCAAAGTCAGACCCGGTAGCCAGAAGCTTGCCACCATCTCCAGAATATTCTTCATTTCGATGAGACTGATAAACATCAGCATTAGCACTATTGTCAAATCCAGGAGTAGGAATCATCTGGCCAACCGCAGATAATTCCTGGCGACCATTATTTATTGTACCTGTCGAAATATAGTCTATGAATAAAAGAATCGGGACAGAATTTTTACTCTTATACAATAGAATCTAACATCAGATCTGACTGATAGTTACCTCTGTACATGCGATTAGTTGGCAATAGCCTTCCAGTTTCGGTTGTTGCATCTGATAAGTTATTACTACTATTGAATTTGCTCGTATCCACCATAGGGGTGGCCGTATAACTTTGACCCCATCCATGCGAAACCCCAGGTGTCTGGACCATCGTACTGACCGAGCTTGAAGGATTAGCACGGCGCTGACTCAAAAGTTGTTTGAGAGTAGATTCTACGCGAACGTCAAAACTTCGGAAATCTAAGTAATCCTCCTGCCAAAAGAAATTACCATCAAGAACAATGACAACCTGTGCAACACTAAAGCTTCCCAAGTAGTACTTAGCTAGGAATATATATATAACAAACAGTAGCAATGAGAAGATCAAAACGGGAGGAACCTTTGACGTAGCCGTTCTCCACATTGCACTCTCTAACCGTTTTGCAACCTCAGATAACTTTGCCTTAGAGGCATCATCTGTCTTTGAAGGCTGCCTCTGCTGTAACCAAGCGTAGCTGGAGAGAATGAGGAATAATGCATAACAATCAAGTAAATAAGAGTGTTTTCCATTTACATAAACTTTACAAAACAAAAACAATGAAATAAATAAGAGTACTGTACAAGCAGTTGCATCAGAAATTCCCTTAAAAGTAAAGACCATAAGACTTGTCTACAAACGAAACCCCAGGAAATCAGGAATCCAAGAGATTGTCAATGAGAGGAGAAATTAAACAACTAGAATATGAGATGGGTCAATAATTATTCGAGCCAGTAAAAGAGAAAGTACACTACTAATGTGAGTGGTACATGTAAACTAGTAATAAAACAACCACATACACAATGGAATATACAACAAGTAAGACTCAAGACAGACACAGCATAAGCAAGTAGAATGAAAACAGAAAAACAGTCTTACGTTCTGTTGAGCATCTCCTGGCGTAATAAGAGAGTGTCCTGAGATATGCCATTGACCATATTAGGCTGAGAAGAAACACTAGAAGCAGAAGCTACAACAGAATTATGCATCTGTCCTGACTGAAGAACAGTCCTATTCTGCCCCTGAGCCATTCTCAATATGATTCAAACACTTGCCAAAGAACGATCATCACCACCACAATAAGCTGGAGTCTACAATTAAAACAAAAAAAAACAAAAAGAGATTTGAGTTCGCAGTAATAAACAGAAATACGGAACAAAATACACACAACTCGTGAATTACACCAAGTTATAAATTAAATTACATTGCCCGGATTCGCGAAACCATCCAATTAAATCAAATTGGGGAAAAATTGTGATTTCAACACAAACCCTAGCTCAGAATGAATAGACCAATACAATTGAAAAAAAAAAAAAANTAAAAC